>Ga0209490_10000071_pt1 | contig 108718 bp, 93 predicted proteins | sample MAT06_FD_187209 | JGI IMG/M metagenome (GOLD analysis project Ga0209490, IMG submission 187209) | Freshwater microbial communities from Lake Fryxell liftoff mats and glacier meltwater in Antarctica - MAT-06 (SPAdes) (version 2) | ecosystem: Environmental > Aquatic > Freshwater > Ice > Liftoff...
GATGAGTTTGTTTATACCCTCAATAGAAGAAACTTCAAAAAACCATTTGATCACCTTTTGAACGCCTGCCTGGTAAGGCCTTGGGGGGAATCGTAGAGGATCACTTTACTTAAATCCAAACGGTATAACAGTTCGACCTATGAATTCCGATATCTCCATCGCGTGATTCGGGTTTTTGCATGAAGTTTAAAATTCCGTAGGGATTTATGTATAGTGCAATGTAGGGACACGAAACGGGCCTCGGCTCAGCCGAGATTACTCCTATACTAACGATATTTCAATGCAACCTTTAGCCTACTTTTATCCTCTAATAGACGGTGATAATGATTACACCTCAACAATGAAAAAAGTATCTCTCATATTCATATACGCTCTGGGCCTTTCGGTAATACCCGGTGGAGTACGTGCGCAGTTGCATTTTTATGAAGAAACATACAGCGGCGGAGTAACCATGGGTGGATGGTCGCCCAATGTTTTCGGTGTTGGCAATGGCGCTTTCGATATTTACATAGAACCTGGTAGCACCATTCTCAAAGCATACATCGTTGTCTCAAGGTTGGGTCCGGGCGATGGCATAGTAACTCTCAATGGAACAGACTACGCATTAGACGCTAGCAATCAGACAACTGGGCCATTTGTTACGGCTTATGGTGATCCCTCTGCTGTTCACACCATTGACGTTACTTCAGATATTAATCCTGCAACACTCAATTATACGATCGCCGGCGGCACACCTTATCAAGATTTTCAATTGGTCGTTTTCTACGAAAATGCATCATTGGGAGTTGTAACGGGTGCTCTATTTCTAAACACCTTCAACCTCAATGTAAGTTCCAATACATGGGATTTAAACTTCGATAGTCCTATCTCCAATACAGACGATGTTGCCATGGCGTTCTTCAATTCATATCAATGCGATGTGGTGGGCGATGCAGAAGATATAACAGTGAATGGAAATTTCATTGGAACCACCGGAGGAAGTGATCTCAACTCGGGAGCATGCACCGGTACGCTTGGAAATTTTTATTACCAAGATGGAGTGCTCACTGCATTGAGTGATGATAATGCCGATGAAGGCGTTTTTGGAAGTGATGCCCTGAGCAATATTGCAGGCTTAGTTAGCAATGGTGATTCCAACGTAAATGTTCTTTTCGAGCATGTTAGTGGATCCACGGATAATCATCAATGGAGTATTGTTACAGCTTTTGGAACATCTTGCATTGCACCCGAACCAGCCTTTGCATTCACAGAAGTGTGCGTTGGAGAAACAACCGAATTTACAGATGAAACAACAGGTGGTGCAATAGAATGGGAATGGGACTTTGATGATTCTAATATTTCCTCAGATCAAAACCCGAATCATACGTTTTCAAATCCAGGAAACTACGATGTGTCAATTACTGCAACTGGTCCCGATGGTTGTTCTGCTGCCTTCACTCAAACCGTTGTCGTTTTTTCTGTCCCCACTATATTGATCGATCAAGAATTTGATTGCAACGGCGTTGACTTTACCCTCACGGCTTCGGGAGCGACAACTTATTTGTGGAATCCCGGGGCATTGGCTAACTCATCCATAGATGTGGCTCCTGGAATAGAAACTGTCTTTACAGTGCAAGGAACAGATTCGAATGGCTGTATTGCAGAGGAAAGTTCAACAGTAATACCATTCGAACCCATAAGCATTGAGGCTATTTGGGTCTCCGATGCATCGTGCGAATTTCCATTGGGAGGTTCGGCACAAGCTACAGCAAGTGGTGGTATTGCGCCATACAACTATACATGGTCTCCAAATGGTGGAGGCAATGCATTGGGAAGTAATATGGAAGCAGGCGACTACACTGCAAACGTTACGGATGATCTTGGTTGTGTTGTTGAGAGCAACGAGGTTACAATCATTCAAACGGGACTTCCGGAAGTATTCATAACAGGTCCAGACACCATTTGTCCAGGAAATCAAGCTGTTCTCATTGCCAACGGAGCAAATACTTATGTTTGGTCTAATGGAGAAACTACTCCAACCATATCAATGTCTCCTGCTTCAAGTGACACATATACAGTTGTAGGTTTTGTGGGTGCATGCTCATCATCGGCCACATTTCAACTTGCTGTTTATGAATTCGAAAACTGGGATTCTGACACCACATTTTATGTGATAATAACAGAATCAGTAGAAGCCGATTTACCGTCTAACTTCAATTACACGTGGTTCCCAGCAGATGGACTCAGTTGCAACAACTGTCCCAATCCAAGCATTAGTCCACTTGCTACAACTCTGTACCACCTTGTACTTGAAGACGCTGCCAGTGGCTGCATTCAAGAAGGTTTAGTACAAGTAGTAGTAGAGTATTCCGATGCCTTTATACCCAATGCCATAACATTAAATAACGATGGTGTAAACGAAGTATTTCAGGTATACGGAGGTCCATTTATCGATCCAATTATGCGAATCTTTAATAGATGGGGCATTATGATTTTCGAAACTTCAGATATCGAAAAAGGATGGGACGGAGGTGTCGGTGAATACTACGCACCCGATGGAGTATATGTATACCAAGTTTCATACGAAACAGATAAAGGTCGTAAAGAATTTATGGGTACAGTAACCGTGATAAGATAATTTTAGAGAACCTTCTTTTCCTTTAAAGTGTTCCAAGGAATTAGTTGTAAATTTAATGCATTATTTAACCAACTTAACCAAGGGTATCTATGCCAAAATCACTAGTTGTCTTTTTAGGCTTTTGCTTTTCGATTTGTTTTACCTCTACATCTTGGAGTCAACTCGACTTTTATGAAACCACCTTCAATGGAGGAGTTACTGTTGGCGGTTGGTCTCCAGAAGTATTTGGCACCGGTACAGGTAATTTCAGTATATACATCGAACCGGGAAGCTCCATACTGGTCGCGTATCTCGTAGCAGGCAGACTTGGTCCGGGTGATGGAAATGTTACACTCAATAGCTTTACCTATCCGCTCGATTTGTCCAATCAAATTACAGGACCTTTTTCAACATTGTATGGAGACCCATGTGGTGTTCACGTCGTTGATGTGACGAACGATATTGATCCAGCCATAACCAATTATGAAATTTCAGGCGGGACACCGTATCAAGATTTTCAGTTGATTGTTTTTTATGAAAACCCACTTCTTTCTTCAATCGTCGGTGCAATCTTTCTGAACGTGGTTAATTTAAATACTGCATCATCTCAATGGGCGTTAAATTTTGATAATGCAATCGTTAATGCAGATGAAGTAGCACTATCCTTTTTCAATTCGTATCAGTGCGATATGGCTTCAGATTCTGAGAGCATCACCGTAAATGGAACACTCCTAGGAAATACTGGCACACAAGATTCCAATTCAGGATGGTGTACCGGTACTCTCGGCAATTTCTATTATCAAAATGCAAGCATTCAAGCTTTGGGTGATGACGATGCAAATCAATCTGTAAATGCAGGAGATGCTCTATCTGATGTGGCTGCACTGGTGCCAAATGGAAGTACTAGCATCGACGTATTGTTTCAGCATGCGGGAGGTAATAGTGACAATCATCAATGGAGTATTGTAGCTGCTTTTGGAAGTTCTTGTCAGGCTGCAATTCCAACCATAGTGGCCAACAATGTTTGCTTAGGTGAAGAAACTACCTTTGTGGAAGAGAGCGGGAATCCATTTGCAAATTGGTCATGGAATTTTGGAGATCAAAGTTCTTCGAGTGATCAAAATACTTTCCATACCTATAGCTCACCCGGAGAGTATACTGTAATACTTAGTGTAACTGATCAAGATGGTTGTATAAATAATATTTCCTCCACAGTAATCGTATATGATCAACCTCAAATTCAAATTGCTCTGTCAGGTGGTTGTGAGGGCGAACCATATATACTTACTGCTTCAGGTGCGGAAAACTATTCGTGGAATCCCGGAAACCTTTCAGGCAACGAAATAGAAGTCACCCTTGAAGAAGCAACTATTTTTGATATTTATGGAACAAATGAATTTGGATGTGAATCCACAATTCAATTTGAAGCAGTACCGGTTCCAGCTATGGAAGTTGAACTGAGCGTTTTATCTAACTCTACCTGCGAAGATCCGGATTCCGGATCAATCGAAGCCATTTTGTCTGGTGGCCTTGGCCCTTTCAATTTTGAGTGGTCACCATCGGGTACAGTCACTTCTCTCAACAGCCAACTTGCAGCAGGTACATACTTTGTTACCATCACCGATTCTAGAGGATGTATTCTAGTGAGTGAGCCAGTTGAAATTATACAAACCGGACTTCCTTTGGTTCTTATCAGTGGTCCGGATGTTATATGTTCGGGCGAAACCATTACTTTATCTGCAAGTGGTGCCGACACATACGAGTGGTCAACTGGAGAGGATGGCACATCGATTGAAGTAAGTCCATCCGAAAACACAACATATTTTGTTGTCGGGAATAATGGGAGCTGTGAAAACTCAGATTCAATCTCCATTGAAATTTCCGAACCTTCCGGATGGTCAATTAATGAAGAATATTTAATTGAACTTGGTCAGTCGATCCAACTAGATGGAAATCTAGCAGGCACATATACATGGAGTCCCTCAGACGGATTGAGTTGTATCAATTGTGCAAATCCAATAGCCAGCCCCACTACAACGACACTTTACACGGTGATTTTTGAAGATGCATTAACAGGTTGCATCAGCGAACATCAAGTTTTGATCAACGTAGAGATCGTCTTACTATTCATACCAAATGTTGTAACACTTACCCAAGATGGATTAAATGAATCTTTCAGGATTGAAGGTGGACCATTTAGAAATCCGCGACTGCTTATCTATAATCGATGGGGAAATCTATTGTTCGAAACTACTGATCCTTTGAAGGGATGGAATTTAAAAATCGATGGGGAACCTGCTGCCGGTGGTACCTATTATTACATATTCTCTTATGAATCACTTTCCGGTAATAAATCCAAAGAAGGTTTCTTTACATTGTTGAAAGACTAAAAAACACTGAGAGTTCCTTATATTTGTTTTATACCTTAACCGTTCTGTTATGCGAGTCAATCTTATACTTCTTCTTTTCTTCCCTCTTTCTGTGTTTTCACAAGTGCCATTTTGGACCGAAGATTTTGGTGCCGGATGTAACCAGGGTCAGCTAGCCACGTCGTATGGAAGCCCCAACGGCAGTTGGACGGTATTGAACACCGGAACAAATGCATCATTTGCAAATGTTTGGTATGTAAGTGCTGCAGAAAATGGAAACTTACCCGGAGAATGTGGCACAGGCTGCGGCAGCGACAGAAGTTTGCACGTAGGATCAGTAAGTATTCTCGGCCTTGATGCCGATCCAGGCGCTGCGTATTATGAGGGTCTTGCCGGATTGTGCGGTATTTTCCCTTGTGGTCAAACAGACAAACGTATCCAAAGTCCATCAATAGATTGCTCAGGAAAATCCAATATCACGTTAGACTTCCATTATATCGAAGGAGGGAATACACAAGACAATGCTACTCTGTGGTATTTTAATGGAACTACTTGGAGTCAGATTGCCAACATGTCAAAAACATTCTCCGGCCCGTGCAATCCGCAAGGCTTATGGACTAACTTTAATATAATGCTCCCGGCTAGTGCGGACAATAATTCCCTCGTTCGCATTGGCTTTCGATGGACAAATAATGAAGATGGACAAGCAATTGATCCTAGCGTTGCTATAGATGATATTACCTTGAGTGCAGTTGATGCAGGAGACACAACACCTCCCACCGTTGAATGCCCTGCTTCGGAAGAGCTGTTTTTTGATGGAACATGCAACGTAAGTTTACCCGATTACACAATTGGATTGGTATACTCGGACAATGAAGACCCAAATCCGATAGTAGAGCAAAGTCCATTACCCGGCACCATTTTTAATGATTTACTCAACGTTGTGATTTCAGTAACAGATGCGGCTGGAAACACAACGGTATGCAATTTTGGAGTGGAAGCCATTGACATAGTTGCACCAGAAATTATTTGCACGGATAGCGTGGGTGTGTACGCCGGAGAAGAAATCGGGATTTACGTGCAAGTTCCTCTAGCCAGTGCCACTGACGATTGCAGTTCTTTCATAATAGGCAATTCACTAGGAGGAGGAGATGATGCAAGCGCATTTTACGAAGTGGGAATTACTGAAGTTATTTTCACAGCTACTGACAGCTATGGAAACAGTTCTACTTGCACTACTTCAATACATGTTCTTACTTGTTGTCCTGCCGACTTCAATTGCGATGGAAGTATTGGAGTAACAGACCTCTTGTTTTTAATTGGAAATATTGGAACCACGTGTGAATTTTCCTGCCCGGCAGATCTCACTGGCGACAATTTAGTAGGAGTAAATGATCAATTATATTTTCTCGGTGTGTTCGGAACATTTTGCCCCTAGCAAATGCACTTATTGTGGAAGCGTGTCGCCACGCAATTCACGAAATCTCTTTCGAGCATCCACGACATATAAACTTCCTGGATATTCAGTTATCAGTTTTTCGTATAGCATCATTGCCTTTTCAGTATCGGAGTATATGAATTCATACATATCAGCCAATTTGAATAGGGCGTCGTCTGCATTGATATCCATTGCATAGAGATCAACTACCTTTTGATAAAGGTCCCGCGCTTCGTCAAATTGTGCACGTTTGAAATTCATTTGAGCTTTCACCATCAAAATATCATCGCTCAAACTATGTCCAGCGAATTGATCAGTGATACTGTCCAAAGTAATTTGAGCAACCTCGTATTTTCCTTTATAGGAAAGAAAATCAGCGCGTGCGAACATCTCCATGGGAAGAGTTAGCGTATCCATATTAAAATTGTCGGTTATGAGCAACGAGAGATCAATAGCATCATTAGAAATCAATTTTGAAGTGGAGGCTTTCAAAACGTCCAATTGAGTTTGTGCCCAGGTAAAATCTCCTGTATAATAGGAAACCCGTGCATTTCTATATTTTGCTTCATGCCCGAGAGCATCTTCTTTAAAGTCCAATTCTACTTGAGAATAAAGCAAAGAAGCTTCCCATACTTCACCTGAGAAAAGAAAAACATCAGCCAGTTCCAATTTACAGAGGGCCTCCGAACGCTCATATAGACCGGGCATTTTGAGAGCATCGCTAAGCAATTCAATAGCCTCACTTACTTTATCCAAACGAAAAGCCTTGATGTGAGCTAGTTCTTGAATCAGGCCGATGGTTGTTGCGTTCTTGCCAATTTCCGAAAGAGTTTGTTCATACTGTTGTTCTATTAAAACAAATGCCTCAAGGTTGCCACCGGGTTTTTCCTCTTGCTCTGTTGTGAGAACATTCAGCAAATCTATCCGCGCAGCAAGATAAAAATCACTCAAAGGTCCCTTGTCTATTACATATTGGAAAGCTTTTGTGGCCGTGGCAAAATCTCTGTTGTTGAACGCAAGCTGACCTAGGTTCATCACACGAACTCCCAATTCGCTATATCTCTTATCGAGAGCTATAGTTTGAATCAAGGCAGAAGAGAAATCCTTTTTTTGAATAAACAACCAAGCAAGCAATTCGGTATAGATTGGTTCATCGGGTGATCGTTGTACTCTCTTCAATAATTTCACGCGCAGCATCTCCTGATTTTCGGCATTTTCAACTGGATTCAAAACTCTGTTTAAGGAATTCTGAACAGTTTGAATGTAATTGGGAGATTCCTGAATAAGATCCAAATAGGATTCTACCATAGAATCAAAATCGCCCATGTTGCCATGTAAGGTCGCCATTTCGTAAGAATAACTGTAATCGTCCATTCCAGAAGACTTTCCTTTTTCATAAACCTTCAGCGCATAATCAAACTCATTGATTCTACTAAATTCATTGGCCAATTTCACAACATTGGCTCTGCTTGGGACTAACTTCTCCAGAGCTTCATCAAATTGCTCCTTGGCATCTTCCTTCTTACCAAAACGCGCGTACAAATCACCCAGTTGAAAATATCCTACACCATCACTAGAATCCGTCTTCAATTTTTTCTTTACCATCTTCTCCGCCTCTTCAAATTCATTTAAAGCGATCAGGGTATTGAGGTAATTGGAGTATACCGCTTGGGTTTTATTGGTTTTGTAAATCTGCTCGTAATAGAGCCGGGCTTGTTCGAACTGACCTTGCGAAAAATAATATTCGGCCAATTCCAAATCCTGTTGACCAAAAGCATTTGTCAATACAGCCAAAAAGGCCACCATGGTGAGTGCGATGGATCGGGATTTTGAATAAAAATATCTGGCCATAACTATATCTTCTTTTTGAGAGGTATTTTAGAATTTAATCGAAGAGAATCCACAATATCCTTTACAATGGGATAATGCATTTGATAACGTTCGTTTAGCAAAAGAGCTTTTTCAGAGATTTGCCTGATCTCACCTACCAAATTCCCGGCCACGTCCATTTCCTCTTTCATCGCTTTCTCAACGTAGCCATTGTCGATTTTATTTCCTACAGCATCTTTGGTGGCGTCCATTTCTAATGCTGTTTTTAAACCATCTAATTGCTTGCGGGTTCGGTCTATTTCAATTTTCACCTTGTCCGATCGTTTTCCGATATCCGGCAAAAGCTTTAAGATTGTGCGATATTTGGCAAGGGGTTCAGCCAAATGTTTTTCCATTTCCCCAAGGTAAGTCCGCTGAACATATTCCAGGTGTGCTTCTACAGAATCTGTGATCGATTGAAGTTGTGCGGTGTTTAGATCCGAAAAAATCCTTTGAGCCGAATCCAAAGCAAGAATTCTATCGTTGATTTCAATTATCTTTTGTTCTTTATTTTTAATACTATTGCAAGAGAAAAATGCAAAAGTGAGTAGCAAAAAAAGTACAACTGGCTTGATCATAGTTTTCATACGCAATTAGTAAGGACGAAGTTAATCAGACCAGTTGAGACTAATCCCAAAATCTTCTCAAATAATCAAGAATGGTTCGTACTTCTTGGTCAGCCAATGCGATCGAACCCGCACCAAGGTCTGAGTACTTCAGGAATTACCACTCCGGAAGCATCTTGATGGTTTTCGAGCAGCGCAGCCACTATCCGAGGTAAAGCGAGAGCACTGCCGTTGAGGGTGTGTACCAATTGCGGTTTTCCGTCCTTTCCTTTAAATCTACATTTTAGTCGGTTAGACTGAAAGGTTTCAAAGTTTGATGTGGAGCTCACTTCAAGCCAGCGCTGTTGTGCAGCGCTATATACTTCAAAATCGTATGTACAAGCCGAGGCAAAGCCCATATCTCCGCCACATAGTCTGAGAATTCTAAATTCAAGTCCCAATTTCTGTAAGAGGCCTTTCACATGTTCGAGCATTTCCTCTAAAATTCTATAAGAATCTGTAGGATTGGCAATTTGCACAATTTCTACTTTGTCAAACTGATGAAGTCTATTCAATCCTCGAACGTCTTTTCCATAACTTCCTGCCTCTCTGCGAAAACAGGGAGTGTATCCGGTAAGCTTAAGAGGCAATTGTTCTTCCTTCAGAATAACATCTCTAAAAATATTTGTAAGAGGCACTTCTGCTGTGGGAATCAAATACAGATTATCTACTTGCACATGATACATCTGTCCTTCTTTGTCAGGAAGCTGACCGGTGCCATAACCACTTTCTTCGTTCACCATGTGGGGCAACATATATTCTTCATATCCTGCCTTTTGCGCTTCATCTAAAAAGAAATTGATGAGAGCTCTCTGAAGTCTGGCGCCAAGATTTCTATAAACCGGGAAACCTGCTCCAGTAATTTTATTTCCCAATTCAAAATCGATGAGATCAAATTGTGAAGCAATATCCCAATGCGCTTTTGCTTCGAAATCGAATACAGGTCTTTTGCCCCATGAAAAACATTCCACGTTCTCATCAGCCCCCTTTCCAAACACTACACTTTCGTGCGGCACATTGGGCACCAAGTACAATTGGGCTTTGAGATCTTCCTCTATTTTTTGGAGACTTATTTCAAGGGCCTTAGAACTTTCCTTTAGTTCCACGGTGCGCTGCTTGCGTTGTTCGGCTTCGGCCATTTGACCGTTTTTTAATAACTGACCAATTTCCTTTGCAATGAGATTTCCTTCAGCGAGTAAATCATCCAATTCCTTCTGCGTTTTCTTGCGTGAATCATCAAGCGCAAGGATATCGCTCAAGTTTTGAGAATAATCCTTGTTCCGTTTTGCCAAACCGCGTTCAATGAATTCGCGATTTTCTCTTATTTGATTTACTTGTAACATATTTTTTTGATGATCTTAATCAAGCCTCCTGGTTGTTGTTGAATGGAGCAATAAAAATGATATTGGATGAATTAGTCTTGGAAACAGCGAAAGAAAAGGCATACTTGGATGAAGAGGTATCGCTGCTATTCAATTGGGTTACTTGAGTATTCTTTTTGGGTATTGTTAAAAATAAAAAACTCCCGAGCCTAAAAAGGTCGGGAGTAAATTTTTCATACATAACCTAATCAGGCTTTCGGTGGAACTACCGAAACGTATGATTTGTTGTCTCTTTTCTTCTTGAACTCAACGATACCATCAGCCAGTGCAAAAAGAGTATGATCTTTTCCGATCCCTACATTTTCACCTGGATTGTGACGAGTTCCACGCTGACGAACAATAATATTTCCGGAGATACAAACTTCGCCGCCATATAGTTTCACGCCGAGTCGCTTACTGTGCGATTCTCTGCCGTTCTTTACTTTACCTTCACCTTTCTTATGTGCCATGGTGTTTTAAATATTATGGATCTGTTTTACTTGATCTTGATTATTTACTGTCTTTAAGTTCTTCCTGCCACTTTCTAAGTTCATCGAACTTTCCTTCAGAAGCAAGTTTTGCCTGTGCAGGCCAAGTCCCTGGGTTCTTAGATTTGATTACTCCACCGGCCTCATCGAGGATGGCGCGAAGAGCATCCACCTCTGCAGAAGCCAAATCAGCATAAGAGGCAATGCCTTTTGAGATTAATAGTTCGGCAATTTTCGGACCGATACCTTCAATCATCGTGAGGTCTTCACCTTTAGCAGCAGCCTTCGCTGGATCTGGAGCCGGAGCTGAAACTTTCGCTGGAGCGGCACCTTTCTTAGCACCCGAGGCAGCAATGCCTTCTATGGTCAATTCAGTGAGATAAGCACGGAAACCATTTTTCTTCTGGTATCCTTTTCTTCTCTTCTTTTTGAAGACAATAACTTTGTCTCCTTTCAGGTGTTTCTCGATACGAGCGGTTACCTGAGCACCTTCTATAGCTGGGGCGCCAACAGTGATTTTGCCACCATCTTCGATAAGCAGAACGTTATCGAAAGCAACTTTCGATCCTTCTGTATTTTGAAGACGGTTTACAAAAACACGCTGATCTTTTTGCACTTTGAATTGCTGCCCTGCTATTTCTACAATGGCGTACATAATGATCTATGTTTATGGTTTAAAAATGGGGGGCAAAGGTACGCATATTATTGGTTTTCACAACGCCTGACCGTGGTTTTTCGTTTTTTTCAATCATTTTCGGCTCGACTTGATCAGATAAATACCTGAAAGCATAACTCCTGCGGCCAGAAAGTACCAGAAGGAGAGCACTTCACCGTCGCCTAAACCCCATGCAATGGCCACCAAAGGCATCAGAAACGTAACAGAGGAGGCAAAAACAGCATTGGTTCTTTGTGTGAGCCAAAAATATAGGGAATTGGCTACCACGGTTCCGCCCACTGCAAGTATCGTAATGAATAACAGCGAATCAAGTCCATTTGGGTTTTGGCTCACCACATCAGTTGCCCCATTCAGGAGTGTAAATATTATACACGGAATACCTATGAATAGCAGGCTGATAGAGGTAATTTGAAGTGGTTTCATGTGAGAAAGTCCATGAGGCACTACGTTCACACTAAGACCATAAAAGGCTGTGGCTAAAACAATTAGCCAAAGAGAATCCCAATGTTCTTCTCCCCCATTCCACTTCAACGCGATCAACAATCCTGCACCAGACAGACCGACCAAGATGCCTAAAAGCTTTTTGCTGTTGCCCTTAATACCGAAGACAATCATACCCAACAAAATAGTAAAGAGTGGTGTGAGCGAATTCAGAATGCCCGCAATGCTACTCTCGTGGTGTTTTTGGGCCATCGTGAATAAAAAAGCAGGCAATCCGCTACCCACAATACCCACCACGGCCAACCATTTCCAGTCGCTCTTTCGAAGCTTGGGAAGGGCCGGAAGCGAAACTGGGAGCAGAATAATAGATGCAATTGACATCCGAAGGGCGGCGACTTGCTCTGGGCTAAACACGGCTTCACCTGCCGAGTTCTGCAATCCTCGTTTCATTAGAATAAATGAACTACCCCAGGTAAGGGCCAGTGTAGCCAAAACTAAATAATGCATGGCGCTTTTACCCTCAGATTCCTTAGACATCTTCAATAAATTTAACAGGGTGCAAATAGAAGCTATTCCGCTCAATGAACTAACTTCGCCATTCAAAAGAAAAGGACTATGAAAAAATTTGTTTTGTTTTTCGCCTTTGCCGCAGCTCTAGCCTCTACTTCGTGCAATGAGAGCTCAAGTGGTTCCGTGCAAAGCGAAGTTCCAACCACACGCAAGTCGATACAGTCTGAAGTGAATAAAACTGTTGCGAACCTGACAATTTCAGGTATGACCTGTGCTGAGGGTTGCGGTGGAAAAATTCAGCAAGACCTGCAAGCGTTAAATGGAATTCGGGAAACAAAGTTGGACTATGCTGATGAAAGACTACAGAACATAGTAACCGTAACCTTCGACCCAAGCTTGATTTCAGAAAAAGAAATGATTGGATGCGTCAATGCCATAGCCGATGGTGCATACAAGGTCGAGTCTATAGAAATCATTGAATACAAAGGGCTGCAGTCTTCCTCTACCGGCAGCATAGAAAGTAGTATGGGCGGAACTGATTTTGGTAGAGTTTATCAGGTTTTCAACCTACTTCAGATGGTTACTAAACTTGCACAATAAACCTTATTGACGGCTATCTGTTGTATAGATTTGCCGTCACCATGATTCCTCCACTTTTCCACTTCATTCGACGGGTCAGCTACATTGCTCTTGTTTGTGTATTGTTAGTGATTCTTGCCGGAAGTGTTGTTCGTATGACCGATGCCGGAATGGGCTGTCCCGATTGGCCCAAGTGTTACGGACACCTGATTCCTCCAACACAGAAAGAACAAGTCGAATTTTTGGCAAACAAAAAGTTTCGACAGGGAGAAATGATTATCTTCAATGACAGCTTGTGGGTGGCAAATGGAAATTTTCAGACAACAAGTGAATTCAGTCGGAATGATTGGCATAAGTATCCGAAACACAATTATGCTAAATTCGATGTAGCGCATACCTGGATTGAAAACATAAATCGTTGGCTCGGTGCTTTTACCGGATTGCCCATCCTTCTGCTCTTTGGTGCATGTATACTTTGGCTCTATCGGCAAAAAGATATTATCACTTTTTTAATGTCACTTTCTTTGCTCTTCATGTTGGGATTTGTGGCCTGGCTTGGCAAACTTGTAGTAGATGGAAATTTGCAAAGTGGAAGCATAACACTTCACATGTTGGGATCTATGTTCCTGGTTTTTATGCTCGTTTTCCTGATTCGTAGATTTCATCCAGCTCGCCAAGAAATTGCATTTACAAAATATCAAAAATTACTTCCTGTAATTTTTATGTTCTTAGTCATTACCCAAATCATTTTAGGCACACAAGTTCGAGAAAGTGTGGATGAATTTTTGAAATCAGGAATTGAAAGAAATGAATTGTCAAATTCCTTTGACTTCGTTTTCTATGTACACCGATCCTTTTCTATTCTCTTAGTCCTCGTGGGTTTGGCAATGTTTAAATACACTTCACAACATCCTTCGCTAAAAACTTCCGTTCTGTGGATTGCCATCTTTGTTGGCTTGGAATTATTCGTTGGAATTGTGCTATCGTATTTTTCGATGCCGGCAGCCCTTCAGCCGGTCCATCTACTCTGCGCAATGTTCACATTCCTCTTCACCTCGCGCGTGCTTGCCAAGATTTATACACCCACTATTGCTTCCGGCTCTTGAAAATATCATAGCGCAAAGAGAAGATGTTTGAGTACAAAACATCTGAAGCGTTTCCTACATCTGAGAGAGCGTAGTCAATTTGCAATTGCTTGATTCTAATTCCCAGTCCCATGTTGGGTTGAAAAGTCATTCCATCAGAGCCATCGAGTTCTTTAATTCGTTGAATATTTCCTAGACCTCCACGCACGAAAATTACATTTCGATATCCCAATTCAAAACCGAATCTTGGGTCGATACTCACAGGGTCAGCAGAAAAGAGGACATTTCGTTGACCATCTGTTGTCATCTCAGCGTTTATTTCCGTAAGAAGCGAAAACTTATTGAACTCCCAAACTCTTGCCGCACCCAGAATCACTCTAGGCAAGGCGATCTCCAGAGAATTTTCGGGAACAATATTATTTGTTTCTAAAAAAACTTCTTTGGTACGTTCATCTAAAGAAAATGACCAAGCATTAAATGTGGAAGTAACATCGCGGGCCATGGCGGCGAAAATCCATTTATTGTGTCTGTACTTCGCTCCTGCATCAAGGCCAAAGCCCCATGCTCGGGCAAAATCGCCCAATTGCCTGTATATCACTTTTGCATTTACTCCCCAAGAAAAATTATCGTTTTGATTTCTTGGATTCACAAGCTCAACACCAGACGCTCCTTGCTTCCTTCCTAACGGTCGTTGATTATTGCGACCATATGAAAAAACAAAGGCATAGTCGGCAGCAGAAAATGTTGTGATTCTATTGTAATCAATATTACCGGAAGCATCTACCAATTCGATTGTATTGGGGATATCATCGACTCCAAAACGCATAAACGAAATGGAAGCTGCACTGGCAGAATCTATTTGTTTGCCAATGGCCGCGTAATCGAATTTCGCGATGCCTGCAAAATATTCAGCGTGCATGGCTGCAACCTGAAGATCACCCTTTATACCGTTCAGTCCGGCGGGATTCCAGTACCCGGAGGTTACATCATCTGCACTAGCGATCTGGGCCTGCGACATTCCAAGAGCTCTGGCGCCAACACCAATGTTCAGAAATTCATTGACATATTTGGGTGTTAAATCGTCATTCGGCTCAGGTGTGGTCACTTGTGCAAACAACTCCGTCGAGAAAAGGAGGGCTATAATAAATAAGAGTACTGTCTTTTTGAGGGCTTGCATCGGGTGCAAATTAGTTAATCCGTGCTTGAACTACAAAGTAGGTCCATTATTGCCCTAACAATTTCGCGAGTTTCTATAATATGAAGTTCTCGATTGGCCATTATTCCATGATCGGCCAATTCTTTGGTGGTAGAGGGTCCGAATGCAATAATCTTTTGTTTGGACGAAATGGAATTCATTAGAAAAAAAGATTGAACATTGCTAGGACTAGAGAATATGAGCAGATCGGCAAATTCAATCTTTTCAGGCTCAGGAGAGGTGGTATAACAAACCACTTTGTCTAATTGCCCGGGTAATAATATGGCCTCCAAAGGATTCCGGCTTATGTCGCTTTGAGGCACCAAAACACGATCCCTACCAATACTCGCTGCAAATTGTCGGCCGATCATTCTGGTATCAGAACCTAACCCAACAAAAGAAACGTGAACATAGGATGAAAGCACACGGGCGGTAGCAGGTCCTACAGCTCCGAACTTACAAGTACTCAAAGACCTATCCACTTGACTAAAAAAAGCACCAACCGCTGTGGAAGAGAAGAAGAAGAGCCAATTGGGGTTTTCAGAGGGCAGAACAAAAGGAATGGCTTTGGTTTCAATAAGTGAGACAGAAGTCAGATCAATATCAACATCTTTCAGTTCCTTTTCAAGTTCCGAAGATTGTTCCTTGGTGCGGCTTATAAATACTTTTTTGTTCATTGAAAACCTTGACCGGAAAATGAAAAGTTCATTCAGATTTGGGAAATTATACCGATGTTACTTAAAGCAATCTCTAAAAACCACTTTCACGTTTCTACCAAATTCGAAATTATGACAAAGATGTGTAAACCCAGAATCCACATTGGAAATTTATTTCAGCACTAACCCCCTTTGATATCAAGCACTTTCTCGGTTTTTTTTCTTGATGTATGTATATACCATCAAATAATCCCGAATCACGCGATGGGGATATCGGAATTCATAGGTCGAACTATTACTTTGTTCCATCGTGAATATTCGAGAATCCCGCAGGACATTAATCTCAAGATGCTTCCAATGCGCAATGCGGGATAATACCCATTCTGCACAATAAATAGTCCATGCTGCACTGCGCATTGAAAGTTTTTTTGGGTCATGCACTTCAGGATGATGTTGTGATTTATGTTTAATTCAATGTAGCAAAACGAAATTGGTCTATAGCAGATACCTAAACGTTACTGTGCGGTATTGTTATTACTTGCCTTCTTTGAGAAACTCCATCGCGTTGTCTACAAGACGATGCGGAACTTGACCTTCTATGATAAACTTTCGGAGTTTGATACCCACTTCAGGAGCGTATGCAATCCTCACTTTAAAAGTACTGTCAAAATACTCCGCAAAAACACCAATAGGCATGTGGCAACCACCATCCATCAATTTTAAAATTTCGCGTTCTATCCAAACACATTCTTCTGCATCCTTTGAATGTATTTGCGAAAGTGCATTTTTCACATCTTCATCATCATTTCGACATTGAATTGCGAGCACTCCTTGCGCAGGTGCCGGCACAAACTCTTCAACGGAAAAGACGTATTCGTGCAAACCCACCAACGAAATATTCAATCTTTCTATTCCAGCTTTAGCAATAATGATGGCCTCAAAATCTCCTTGCCTAAGTTTCTCAATTCTACGTGGCACATTACCGCGAATGTCATGCACTAAAGCAGACGGAATGAGATCGAGAATTTGTGCTTTGCGACGCGATGAACTTGTGCCGATAAGCGGGTTTGGTCCTAAAAAGAAGAGACCATCTTTCACAAAACAATCCGGTCTTATCAGAAGCACATCTTCTGCGGAGGCTCTAGAACTGAGCGCTCCAATCATAAGTCCGTCAGGTAAACTCGTTTGCAGATCTTTGTGGGAGTGAACAGCAATATCGATCTCTCTATCCATCAAGGCCTTTTCAATTTCTTTGGTAAAAAAGCCCTTACCTTCAATTTTATCGAAACTCAGATGAGCTGATATATCGCCTTGTGTTTGAATAATTTTGATTTCCGAACTGAATCCCCATTTAATAAGCAGCGACTGCACATAACGCGACTGCCACAGGGCTAAATCAGAACCGCGCGATCCTATAATAAAATGTCGATTCAAATTGATTAAGTATTACTTGCTGTAAGCAAGACTTCTCTCGCCATCTTCATTGGAACACTAATGTATTTCTTTTCCATGTAATCCATTATCTCGTCCAGTAGAGCTTTTGACTTTTCATCAAGACCTTTCATCTCCTCGGCAAAAACTTCGTTTATAGCTGTCGTCCGAATCTCTTTAATAATGGAAGGAACATGACTCATCATCTTTTCGATTCTTCTTTGACGAAGCATTTGTTCATAGGATTGTATGGCTTCATCAATCAAAGGCTCACAACCTAAAACGGCATTCTCCCAGCATCTTTGGTTTTCTGAAACCTCTACACCAATGTCCTGCATACTAATAAACGTAACCCCGGGAATCTCACCCACAGTCTTCTCGATATTTGACGGAACAGAAAGATCTACCACCAATTTTTTACTTCCATCGAAAGCAATAGATTTAAAAAATTCTTTCGTCACCAAAATATCTGAGCTAGATGTACAAGTTACCAGTATGTCACATCCTGAGCTGTGTTGAGTGAGATCATTCAAATCGCCCCAATTTCCCTTCATTGGCTCCATGACTTTTTGGGCTTTTTCAGAAGTGCGATTGTACATGGTTACATTTTTCCATGAATCTTCTTTCAAGTATTTCGAAATTGCATTCATCATTTGTCCTGAGCCCACTAAAACCAAATTCTTTGAGGAGGCGCCCGCAAACTCTTTAACTTTTTTCCATGTGAATGAAGCAACGCTCACTGGCTTGCCATTCATCTGGGTTCTAGTGTGAATTTGCTTGGCTGTTTCAACACATTTCTTAGCCAGCAATCTAATTTGATCACCAGTAAGGCCTGCTTGCATGCAGAATTCGAATGCACTTCGGAATTGAGTGATAATTTCTCTTTCACCCACCATCATAGACTCCAACGAAGCAACTACACGAAACAAATGGAGCACCGCATTGTGACCAACGAACTTATCTGCGCCTTCTAAAACTTTCGATGTTATCACTTCCTGACCACTTATTTCAGCAAGAATATTTTCGGTAAGACCTTCTGACCATTCAGCGTTAGGGACGAAAATGATTTCAACGCGATTGCAGGTAGCGAGATACATCAACTCTTTCAAATCAAACAATTGCTTAATTCTACTCAAAGACTCTATCCGAGCTTCTGGAGCAATTGTAAACAGACCAATCTCTTCGATTGGTAGTTTTTTGTGTGTTAGAGCTACAACTTGGATTTCCTGCACCTTCATTTCCTAATATCGGTGCAAAGGTTGGATGATAACCTAATCTACTGTCATATCTATGTCAGCTACAATAGCCTTTTTGAGGTAAAAAAAAGCCTAATCCATAGAATCAGGCTGTATAAAGGTTCGACCTGACAAAAATCAGTTACAGTTGGCGCCATAGGCCGACAAGAAAACGAGTACATCGGAACCTGTCGTTTTATCGTCGCCCGTGAAATCTGCAACGCAACCGGATTGGCAACCCACTTGGCTTGTCAAGATAAGTAGGTCGGCTGTGCCCACATAGTTGTCGCCTGTGAGGTCACCCAAGCAATTACCACCAATTGGTGGAGGAGAAAAGTCGAAACACACATTATTGAATTCCACTGTTTCCGAAGCCGCGGAACCTGCCGGATCGAAAACCGTTCCATCCGAATTCAGCCTTCTCATCTGAAAGTTCAAACAACCGTTGATTGGTCCATCGCTTGTAAACTGCCCAACTAAAACGTTTCCATTTACATCGCCGGTATTTGGAGGAAACAATTCTGGAGGTGTAATCACGAAAATACTTCCTCCTAGAAAATCATTGCTTACTAGGTCACCGCCCGCTTCCCATGCGCTCAGAAATGGAGCATCCAAGGGCAATTGCTCAAGTCCATTGTCAATGGAATTATCCCAACCAATGGTTATCCAAGAATCATATTGGAGCAGAGGGTTAATGACGTACGCCGCTTCCACTATTTCTGCGCTTGTAGGACCTCCAATGTTGTTGTGATAAAATCCTTCTGGAGCGCTAACCGTAAGCGGAGCAATTGAGAAACCGTACATGACTTGAATTTCCCAGTTCTCCGGAATATTGGCATAAACCCGAATCGTATGAGCCTCTCCGCCTAGTTCTGCCGATAATTCGGTGTACTGTGGCTCTGGGATTGAAGTCTCTTCGACGACCAAATTTAAAAAGGGCGATTGTGACCACGACCACAATGGGGTCAAACAAATAAGTAGAACGTAAGTAATTGTTTTCATAAGGGTAGAATTTGTAGATAGTAAGGTGAAGGTACTCATTTTCTACAACTGAATTACAATTCATCCCTTCAAAAGAAATGATCGTTGCATTTTCAAACCTCGTCATTTCATCCTTCCCCAAAATAGATCGCCGCAAATACTCATCGCATTATTTGATTTCTATGTCCCCAAAAGAAGCTAGAATCCTCATTTTTGAGTTTCCCGAACCAAAACTCCCGACCATTTTTTCGGTCATTCCATCCTTTGTCTTTTCGGTAAATGTTGCCTTATTGGGAAAGTAAATAGAACCGTAACTAGCCGTTGCGTCAAAAGATGCGCCAAACGCTGGATCACAGACAGCTTCCAAATTTCCATATTCTATTTGAACTATCAAACTTTTACATGCGGACTGAATACTTCCCAATTTCACATCACCGAAACTTATTTCCACATTCAAGTTTCCATTGACCTTTCCCATTTCAATGACTCCGTATTCACAGCGAACCCCACCACCCGACCAAGTGCCCACTTCCACATCGCCAAAATTCACATCTATCTCATTTTCTTTTCCAGAAAGGCTCGCTGCCATAAACGCTCCGTACGAAACTTTCGCATCCACCTTACCAGCGAACTCTGGTATACTAAGATCCCCGAAGTCTGAAGAACCTTGGATAGATCCGCCAGTGGGCATTCTCACTTGAACATCCATAGACCAATTTTCATTGTTCTTCGTGGTTATATTATCCATTTCTACTTTTAGAAAAACCTCGGCACCAGCTCCACCAATATCCACTTTAATTTTGTCGTACAATTCATTTGCACGTTCCTGATTCTTTACTTCCATTTGTATTGACACAACGATCTCCACATTCGTTTGGTCCCATGTGGTAATAGTAACGTCCGCGAAATTCACATCAAATATAAAATGCACATCCTTGTTCGCACTAAGTGTTTTCTTGATCTCTTTAGGGAAATCTCCGGTGGCTCCGGCCATTGAGGCGCTGAGTAGAGCAATCGCCAAAGTCAAAAATTTAAAGATCTGTTTTGTTTTCATTGTTGCTTCTGTTATTGATTTGTACATATTTCTGCATCATCTCCACGATCTGCAATCGGAAACGATAATTATCTACCATGGCATCTATAATTTTCTGATTATCCTGATTCATTTGATATGCCTTCTGAAGTACTTCATATTGACTTTCCAGATAATTTAGTTTTGCCATAAACTTCTGAATGGTCGCATCATTTGACGAGGAATGCACAATAGAAATATCTCTTCGTTCCTCATAAAATTTCTGGGCATGTTTTACCTCATCAGGACTTACCCATTCTTCTATTGTTTCAGTTGTAATTTCATCTTGACCCATACTATTCATTTTCACAATAGCAACTGAAATTATAATGAGGCAAATAGAAGCCGCGGCCACAGAGATGAATATGAATCTTCTTGAATAACTGGCCCTTATTTTCCTATCGGACCTTAGCATCAGTTTCGTTTCAAATCGATTCACATGCCCATCCATTGGCATCTCATGAGAATCATCAAACATCTCCATTGCCTTTTTGAGATCTTCCTCCATTCTATTCATTTCCCTTTTCATTGATATACTGTTTAATTCTACTCAGAGCTCTGCTATACTGGGAGCGCGCAGTTGAAGTGCCAATACCCAGTAGCTCACCTATTTCCTCATGTTTGAGGCCATCAAACAAATGCATCCTCACTATTGCCTGATAACCTTTAGCTAACTTGTTTAGCGCATTCATCAATGTGGCGTATTCGGCAGCCACATACTCCACTTGTGCTTCGCTTTCTTCAATCTCCATTTTATGAAAATCGAAAAGCAATCTTTTCCTTTCTATGAGAAAACTATATGCCATTCGAATAGAAATACTCTTCTGCCAACCGATGTATTTGTTAGGATCAGATAGTTGATCCATTTTACTAAACCCCCTTATGATACTCTCCTGCATCACATCTTCAGATTCTTGTCTATTCTGAATAATCCTATGAACTGCGGGAAAAATTATTCGCCACGATTGCTGATACGCTTCGAGTTGGAATTTCCGTTCGCCGCGTTTACAACCTTCTATAATTTCTTCCCAGTTATACCCCATTCAAAAATTGAATTCTCTGCTTTTTGACCATAAGACAGCATATTTTGCAAAACGCTGCATCAAAATAAATTATGACCTGAACGATGGAACTTTTAAAGAGCGCTTTAGAGTTCCTTATATCATAAGTCGACTATAATATAACAACAAGCGACTAAATATTGTTGGTTCCTGAAAATTCCATTGTGGCAAAATTAATTTGCTTCACAAGCCATTTTCACTTCAATTAGCTTTGGAATTGAAGCACCTACACTCATCTTTTTAGTGAGGGCATTCTGGAGGGGAGGTTCACCAACTGTCCAAAAGAACACAATTCGCCATATCATTAAATTACCCGCAAACCGGAAATTTTCCTTTGTGGTAACTTGGAGTATAAACGAAAACGAATGGAATGGTGCTTTAAAAAAAAAAACGAGTGGATTTATGCACTAAATTGTGCATTGTGCCCCGACACTATCAAAAGGTACATCCGACAGTATATGCATTTATAAACAATAATCTTACTATCAAGGCATAAGCTTTTTTTTTATTTCTTTTATACGCTTAGTCGGTTGGATGCACCAAATGTTTGCTCCATCCTGTGACCGAGGCTATTAACAAGCGATCGAAGATATTGATTCCGGAAGGAAGTCGGTTCTGTTTGTAGCAAAATTCATTCAGATAGTTTTGCAGGTACTTTGAGCTAACACAATGGTGGATATCCAAAATTTTCCTTTTGATATGAATGTGAACAATGGGAAGGACCTTTCCCGCTTCTTAAGGCTTTAAAACTTTGGCGATGTGTTTCTTGAAGAACATGTCACAGCCGTTTTAGCTTGGATTGTCGTCTGTTTGAATTCGAGATTCTTCTATAACCCAGAATCCGCATTGGAAATCTATTGCAGCGCTAACCCCCTTTGATATCACGCACTTTCTCGATTTTTATTCTTGATGTATGAATATACACCATCCAATAATGCCGCATTGCGCATGGGAAGTGTCTTGAGGTTAATGCGCTGCAGCATCTTGCATGCACGGAATGGTAAATGCCGTCATAGTAGCTGTTGTAGGCCAATGGAGTGAAACGGAATTGGACTAATACAGATACATAAACCCAAATCAAGCGATAGAAAAATTGCACCCTCATTTTGCCGATGAATGAAGTATTCTATCGATTAGATTTGAGAATCCCGCATGCATTCTACAAAAATTGCCCTAATGCGCATTGCGGGATAAACGGTATTAGCACTTCATCGCGCATCCCAATGCGGATTCTGGGTTAAAAAAGGCAGCCCTAGAGCTGCCTTCACTATTTAACCCAATAAAAATCGGTACGTACATTTACAAATACAGCCCTTTATCCCACAATGCACATTGGAGGCCTCATGAGCTTAATGCGCTGCGGGATTCTAGAATCTACACGATGGAACAAAGTAATAGTTCGACCTATGAATTCCAATATCTCCATCGCGTGATTCGGGTTTATTCAAGAGGCACTTTTCTAGCCCGAACACATTTCACAAGAATCAGGATTATCGAGCGAACACGCGATTGCTGCTTGTTGGCGCGCGAGTTCTTCTTCATTTATAGCTCTATTGTCCTGAAGATCCAACTCGGGTTGGGCTTGAAGTTTCAATGTAGCTTCACGCTCGCGATCTCTTGCCGCAGTTTCTCCCACGCCGGGTTCTACAACCGCCAAAACGGACTCTTCAATTGTAGCAGGTTGATCCGTATATTTCTTATCTACCGTAAACTTAATAGCGTCTGTTGCTGCCTTGGTTCTGAGATAGTACATGCCAGTCTTCAAACCTTTTTCCCAAGCATAGAAATGCATAGAAGTCAATTTGCCCGCGTTTACATTTTCCATGAAGATATTGAGCGACTGACTTTGGCAAATGAAAGCCCCTCTTTCGGCACTCATGTCTATGATTGATTTTTGAGGAATTTCCCATGCCGTGCGATATAGTTCTTTTAGGTTCGAAGGAATTTCGTTGATACCTTGAACTGAACCATTGCCTGCAATGAGTTTATTTTTTAGATCATCGTTCCACAGACCAAGAGCTACGAGATCTTTCAGAAGGTGTTTATTCACGATGATGTATTCTCCGGAAAGAACTCTTCTCGTATAAATATTGCTAGTGTATGGCTCGAAGCATTCGTTGTTTCCCAGAATCTGAGCTGTACTTGCCGTAGGCATAGGTGCAAGCAGCAAAGAGTTTCTCAAACCGAATTGTTTAATTTCATCTTTCAGCACATCCCACTCCCAACGACTTGAAGGGGTGACATTCCACATATCATATTGCAGAATTCCTTGCGATGCAGGAGAGCCCGGGAACGTTTCATAAGCACCGTCCAGTTTAGCGAGGTCCTTTGAAGCAGTTGCTGCAGCATAGTATATGGTTTCAAAAATCTCCACATTCAATTTGCGTGCCTCAGTACCATCGAATGGGAAGCGCAGAAGTATGAAAGCATCGGCCAACCCTTGAACACCAATACCGATGGGACGATGACGCATATTGCTTTTGCGCGTTTCCGGAACCGGATAATAGTTGTGATCTATAATCTTGTTGAGATTGATTGTCAACTGATATGTAACTTCAAAAAGACGGTTATGGTCAAACTCACCATCTTTCACATATTTCGGAAGAGCGATTGAACCGAGATTACAAACAGCTATTTCATCGGCCGAAGTATATTCAATGATTTCGGTACAAAGGTTTGAACTTTTGATCGTCCCTAGATTCTGCTGATTACTTTTTCTGTTTGCTGCGTCTTTGTATAAGATATAAGGAGTTCCAGTTTCTACTTGCGACTCCAATATTTTAAACCAAAGTTGTTGTGCTTTGATGGTTTGACGTCCCTTTCCTTCTCTTTCGTACCGAGTATAAAGTTCTTCGAAAGCCTCTCCCCAAGTGTCATCTAGGCCCGGGCATTCGTTAGGGCACATGAGTGTCCAGTCTCCATTATCCTTTACACGCTGCATGAAAAGGTCTGAGATCCAAAGGGCGTAGAAAAGATCTCTTGCACGGGCTTCTTCTTTACCGTGATTTTTCTTTAGCTCAAGAAAGTCGAAAACATCAGCGTGCCATGGTTCAAGATAAATGGCGAAAGAACCCTTTCTTTTTCCACCACCTTGATCTACATAACGAGCCGTGTCGTTGAATACACGGAGCATAGGAACAATACCATTGCTTGTACCATTTGTACCTCTGATGTAGGAACCCTTCGCACGAATGTTGTGCATGCTGAGACCGATTCCACCGGCGCTTTGAGAAATCAATGCGCATTGTTTCAAAGTATCATATATACCTGAGATACTGTCGTCTTTCATTTGCAGAAGGAAGCAACTGCTCATCTGCGGTTTTGGAGTACCAGCATTGAATAGAGTTGGTGTGGCATGAGTAAACCAACCTTCGCTCATCATGTTGTACGTCTTGATAGCGTTTTCAATATCTCCTTTGTGAATACCAACAGAAACTCTCATAAAGAGATGTTGAGGGCGCTCGGCTACTTTCCCATCAATCTTGAGCAAGTATGATCTCTCAAGGGTTTTGAAACCAAAGTAGTCGAAGTTGAAGTCGCGATCGTAAATAATGGTGCTATCAAGTTCTGCAGCATTATTACTAATCACTTCATAAACGTCTTCGGCAATAAGACCGGCGTTTTTTCCAGTCTTAGGATCAATGTATTGGTACAGATCCTTCATGACCTTGCTAAACGTCTTACCAGTGTTCTTATGTAGGTTGCTCACAGCAATTCTAGATGCAAGCGCAGCATAGTCAGGGTGGGTAGTAGTGTTGGTAGCTGCGATTTCTGCGGCTAGGTTGTCGAGGTCGGTAGTTTTCACCTCATCGTAAACACCTTCAATCACCTTCTTAGCGATTTTCACCGGGTCTACAATGGGATTCAGTCCGTAGCACAATTTGCCAATACGGCCTGTGATTTTGTCAAACTTTACCTCTTCTTTACGGCCATCCCTTTTTATAACGTACATAGGTCTAAGCGGGTATTAAAATATTATTGCGGTTCTAATAAATTTGTCTTTGTCTGGTTGCAGATGAGAGTTGGTAGTTCTCCCATAGCCAACTGCATGGCTAATTACGTTTTTAGTTTTCAGACTTTGAGGAATCGACAAAAATTGATTCCAACAAAATGATAGTTGAAAAATGTTTCCCGTTTTTTTTTAACAACGGGATGGTGACTTATCAGAAGTCCTCGTTCAATGAGAAGGTGTTTGATGACTTTTCGGACATCACACCAGACTTTTGATATTCTCCAACTCGCTTTTCGAAGAAATTGGTTTTACCCTGAAGGGAGATCATTTCCATAAAATCGAATGGATTTGGTTTATTGAACACCTTATCGTTGCCAAGCTCTGCCAAAAGGCGATCGGCAACAAATTCTATGTACTGAGACATCAGATCGCTGTTCATGCCAATAAGTTTGGCTGGAAGCGCATCTATTATGAAATCCTTTTCGATCTCCACTGCGTTGGTGATGATTTCCATGATGCGTTCTTTAGGAAGCTTATTGGTAATATGCTTCGTATAAAGGAGGCAAGCAAAATCGCAGTGCAAGCCTTCGTCGCGGCTTATGAGTTCATTTGAGAAGCTAAGACCGGGCATGAGACCTCTTTTCTTAAGCCAGAAAATGCTACAGAAAGAACCACTAAAGAAAATTCCTTCTACAGCAGCGAAAGCCACCAGTCTTTCTGCGAATGATCCATTTTTAATCCATTTCAACGCCCATTCAGCCTTTTGTTTTACACAGTCCATTGTTTCAATGGCCTTAAAGAGTCTGCCTTTGTCGGCAGTGTCCTTAATATATGTGTCGATTAGCAAAGAATAGGTCTCACTGTGGATATTCTCCATCATGATCTGAAAACCATAGAAAAACTTGGCTTCTGTGTATTGCACTTCTCGCACAAAGTTCTCTGCCAGGTTTTCATTCACGATTCCGTCGCTAGCGGCGAAAAAGGCCAAAACGTGCTTAATGAAGTAACGTTCATCATCATTGAGCTTGTTATTCCAATCCACGAGGTCAGCTTCAAGATCAATTTCCTCTGCTGTCCAAAAACTAGCTTCCGCTCGTTTATAAAACTGCCATATATCGTGATGAGCTATGGGGAATAGGACAAATCTGTCAGGATTTTCTTTGAGGATATTTTCTTCTGCTGCCATACAAACTAATTTGAAACGGTAAAACTCACATTCTAGTGCAATGGTTCATAATTTAGATTTCGGCTAACTTCCATAAGAAGAGACATATCTAAAAAAACCTATTGGCTTGATTGGGGATGTCAAATATTTAGCATAATGATCCCGGATCAAAGTTTAAAGAATTGACAATGTGCCTTAGTTATAAACACGGGTCAAAAGGCCTGATTCTACTAATCATTCAAAAATTCCATCGCCACTTTAGGGTATTGAAAAATTGTTTACAATCGATCCGCTTCAATTTTGGTTCTATGAGAAAAATTTCCTTTGCGCGCGTTCCCTTTTTATGATAAACGAATAATCAATTGGTCAACTCTTGTCAGAAAATGAATGCCAATTGTGATAGTCCGAACTAGTCCCCTTTATGCCTAAGATTCTTCATTTTCTATATGTCGAGGCGCGGCAAACCTTCAACCCATATCACATCCCCACTCCCGTTTCAAATATTAGAAAATGGCAATCTCAAAGTTCTTTAGGGAACTTCAAACGCAAAAACCCCGAAACGTTTTCCGGGGTAAGATGCTGATTTAGGTATATTAAGATTAAGACAAAGCCATATTTATAAGATAAGTAGCCCACAAATCCATTCGGATTCACGATCGACCCATCTGGGGGTTTCTCAAAGAGATCATCCGCATTCGTAAAGTCTTGATGTAAAGTCGACACACCCTGGTGGTCGAAAGAAGTAGCCCTTGTTTTCGTCGACAAATATAGTTATTTCATCGATCAATGAGCTTATTTTATCGATTAATTCGCATTTTTTCCTGACTAAATTTTAATGCACTCATAATAAGACCATTACATACCATTAAATTCAGGGTTTCGTCAATTTGGCAGATTATATAAACATGGTACTGTTTTAGACTTGCAAGAGAGCTCAGCAAAACTCGGGGTCGTCATCTATTTTTGGAGCCCAGAAAAATTGAATTGATAATATATAGAGTCAGCTAGAAACTGACCACAAAAAATATGCTAGGTACATTCTCTAAAATCCTGAAGAAATTCGTTGGCGACAAAAGCACCGAAGATTTAAAACTTCTTCAACCCATTGCAGAAAAGGTCAATGTGATTGGCAAGGATCTAATGAACATAAGCAATGACGAATTGCGTCTTCGTACCGAAAAGATGAAAGCCTTGATTCGGACTAGGCTTGCGCCCATCGAAGCAGAAATTAACGAACTGAAAGCCCAAGCCGAAGGACTGCCAGGGACGGATTTGGAAATAAAAGAGACCATATACCAAAAGGTAGATAGTCTTGAAAAAGAATCTGACAAAACGACTGAAGATGTTTTGGATGAAATCATGGCCGAAGCCTTTGCGGTGGTAAAGGAAACAGCTCGTCGATTAAAAGAAAATACTGAACTCAAGGTTACCGCTAGTGAAATCGACCGCGAATTTGCCGGTTCTGGAACCAAGGCATACATACGAATAGAAGGAGATCAAGCATATTGGTCTAACTCGTGGCTCTCAGCAGGCAATTTGGTAACCTGGGATATGGTTCACTACGATGTTCAATTGATAGGTGGCGCTGCTCTGCACAAAGGTAAAGTTGCCGAGATGGCCACTGGTGAAGGAAAGACGCTCGTTGCAACACTGCCTGTATTTTTAAATGCCCTCGCCGGCAAAGGTGTGCACTTGGTAACTGTGAATGACTACCTCGCACGTCGTGACTCTGAATGGATGGGCCCGCTATACGAATTCCATGGTTTGAGTGTAGATTGTATCGACAGGCACCAACCAAACTCTGATGCAAGGAGAAAGGCGTATAAGGCCAATATCACCTTTGGCACGAACAACGAATTTGGTTTCGATTACCTGCGCGACAATATGGCAATTGAAGCAGGACATCTGGTTCAGCGAAAACACCATTTCGCCATTGTGGATGAAGTAGATAGTGTATTGATTGATGAAGCCCGCACACCCCTTATCATTTCCGGTCCAACCCCAAAAGGTGATCAACAAGAATTTGATAATCTAAAGCCAAAAGTGCAATTGCTCATCAATGCGCAAAAGGCTATCGTGAACGAGCTTATTTCTGAAGCGAAGAAAAAACTTTCATCCGAAGATGGACAAAACAATTCAAAAGAAACTGTTCAAGAAGGAGGAACCGCACTATTTCGTTCTTACCGAGGCTTGCCAAAAAATAAGGCCCTCATCAAGTTGCTAAGTGAAGGTGGAAACAAAGCTCAACTTTTGAAAACTGAAGGCTTTTACTTGCAGGACAATCAACGAGAAATGCCAAAAGCAGATGAACCTCTGTTTTTTGTAATAGAAGAAAAGCACAATCAAGTTCACCTCACCGAGAAAGGAATTCAGCTCATTTCGAAAAACATGGAGGATGATAAATTCTTCGTACTGCCTGACATAGGAAGTGAGCTAGCTGACATTGAGAACAGCGGAAAAAGTGATGAGGAAAAACTGCACATGAAAGAAGATCTCATGCGCGATTACAGCATAAAGAGTGAGCGTATTCACACGATCAATCAATTGCTGAAGGCCTATGCCTTATTTGAAAAAGACATCGACTATGTAGTTATTGATAACAAAGTAAAAATTGTTGACGAGCAAACTGGACGTATCATGGAAGGTCGCAGATACAGCGACGGATTGCATCAGGCTATAGAAGCGAAAGAAAGCGTGAAGGTAGAAGCTGCCACACAGACCTATGCTACTATCACCTTGCAGAATTACTTCAGGATGTATCATAAACTTGCTGGTATGACCGGAACGGCTGAAACAGAAGCAGGCGAACTCTGGAGCATTTACAAACTTGATGTAATGGTGATACCCACCAATCGCGCGATTTCGAGAAAGGATCACAATGACAAAGTTTACAAAACAAAGCGCGAGAAATACAATGCAGTGATCGAAGAAATCGTTGAATTAAGAAATGCAGGTAGACCAATTCTTGTAGGTACTACGACAGTAGAAGTATCAGAACTATTGTCGAAAATGCTCCGAATGCGCAGCATTGATCACCAGGTCTTGAATGCCAAACTACACCAACGCGAAGCTGAAATTGTTGCATTTGCAGGTCAAGCCGGAACGGTAACGATTGCCACCAACATGGCCGGCCGTGGTACCGACATAAAATTAGGTGCAGGCGTAAAAGAATCTGGAGGACTTGCGATCATTGGCACTGAGCGCCATGATTCGCGTCGTGTAGACCGTCAGCTTAGAGGTCGTGCAGGACGTCAGGGGGATCCCGGTTCCACGCAATTCTACGTATCACTTGAAGACGATTTGATGAGATTGTTTGGAAGTGATCGCATAGCCAAGATGATGGACCGCCTAGGTTTGAAAGAAGGAGAGGTGATTCAGCATAGCATGATCACAAGTTCCATTGAACGGGCTCAGAAAAAAGTAGAAGAAAACAACTTTGGAATTAGAAAGCGTTTGCTCGAATATGACGACGTGATGAACTCACAGCGCGAAGTGATTTACAAGAGAAGAAAACACGCGTTGTTTGGTGAGAGACTGAAACTCGACATAGACAATATGTTCTATGATCTCGCTGCAGGAATTGTTGGTGCATATCATGCGTCGAAAGATTTTGAAAATTACAAGTTAGAATTGCTTCTCACATTTGGAATGGATAGTCCTGTTGAGTCAACCGAATTCACCTCACTTACAGAAGACGACTTAACGAATCGCACATATAATGCAGTAGAAAAACATTTTAAATGGAAAACCGAATCGCTCGCACAGGAAGCACATCCGGTGATTAGAAATGTATATGAAAACAATACGCAAGGCTTTGTAAACATCGCTGTGCCATTCAGTGATGGCCGTCGCGGAGTACAAGTAGCGGTTAATCTCGAAAAAGCTTTTCAAAGTCAGGGAACCGAGATCATCGATTCATTGGAAAAAGGGATTACCCTAGCTATTATCGATAGCAACTGGAAGGAGCATTTGAGATCTATGGATGATTTGCGCAGCAATGTTCAGTTTGCCTCACATGAGCAAAAGGATCCCTTATTGATATACAAATTCGAATCATACAAGCTCTTTAAAAACATGATCGCGAAAGTGAATCAGGAAATAACATCATTCCTGATGAAATGTCAGCTTCCTATAGCTCAGCAGCCTTCTCAAATTAAGCAAGCCCCTACTCCAAGATCCATTGATACATCAAGGGTTCAAACCAATAAACCAGTATCACAAAATCTGGCAGAGCGCAGCTCTGTGATGCGCGAAGCACAGATGCCTGGCCCACCACAGGGCGGACCGGCGAGACCGGAAACGATAGTTCGTCAAGAAGCGAAAGTCGGCCGCAACGATGTTTGTCCATGTGGTTCAGGCAAGAAGTATAAGAACTGTCATGGTGTAGGGGAATAGTATTGTGATCTTCCTGAAGTTGGATCGCTTATTCCTCAACCGAGAAGAAGAGACTCAGAATGGAGAAAAGGGTGAGACACAGAGTGAAAAATAGGGTGAGACACAGAGTGGAAAATAGGGTGAGAAACAGAGTGAGAATGAGGAAGCAAGGGAGCATATTTAGAAGAAAACGAGCAGCCTCCAAGAACTTCGAACCCTGAACTTCTGTAAATCAGATAGAGCAAGAGCAAATGAGGGGTAGAGCGAACAGCCTTCTAGAACATCAGACACCTCTCTACACCAACCGCGTTAAGCCCTCCATCTCCGCTCCGGATTTTTCCCATTCGGCCATGAGTTCATCCAAAACAATTTTCTCCTTTTGGTATTCGTCCAACTTCGGTTGACTCTGGTCAGGTTTGCTGTAGTCCAAAAGGGCGATTTCACCATCCAACCTTCGCAGATTTTCTTCCGCTTGTGATATACCCTTTTCGAGCTTATCCATTTGTGTCTGCAACTTTTTCTTCAGCTTTTCCTTCTCCTTGATGGTTGAATGATCTTCCCTTGATATATCAACGATAGCCTCTTTTGGTTTCGTATTCTTCTCTACTCTCGCTTGTTCAAAAAGTGCAATAGTGGCAGCCTTCTTTTCCTTTAGGAAATCGAGTACATCACCAAACCAAGTTCTCAGACCGTTAGGTTGAATTTCATACACGATATCTGTCAGACCATTGAGGAAATCCCTATCGTGGCTCACCACCAGCAAGGTTCCTTCAAATTGTTGTAGTGCTTCTTTGAGAATTTTCTTACTCTGCAAATCAAGGTGGTTCGTAGGCTCATCGAGAATCAGAAAATTATATGGTTCAAGTAGCAGTTTGCAAATGGCTAGTCGCCCCTTTTCTCCTCCGCTCAAAACCCTCACCTTCTTGTCGATATCATCACCACTGAACAAAAAAGCTCCTAGCAATCCGCGCACATTCCTGCGTATATCTCCTTTAGCTTCATCGTCAATTGTATCAAAAACAGTTTTATCTCCGTCGAGCGTGGCCGCCTGATTTTGTGCAAAGTATCCGAGGTTCACTCCATAACCTGGCTCAATGATACCATCGTGGGTTTCCTTCCCCACCAATATTTTCAAGAGGGTTGTTTTACCCACACCATTCCTACCCACAAGAGCTATTTTTTCACCTCGGTTGATCATCATATCGAGATTCGAAAACAATTTAAGATCTCCAAATGACTTTGCCAAACCGCGGGCTGTGAGCACAACTTTTCCACTTTGCACCGGCGACTGAAATCTAAAGTTCACTCCACCTTTATCGAAATCGTCCACTTCAATTTTATCGAGTTTTTCTAATTTCTTGATCAAGCTTTGAGCAAATGCGGCCTTATCCTTTTTTGCTCTGAATTTGTCGATCAATTTCTGTGTATCCTCGATATACTTCTGCTGATTTTTAGCTGCCTGATATTGTCTTTCAATTTCTTCTTCACGTTGGACTACATACTTCGTATAAGAAAATTTATAATCGTATATTTTTCCCTTAGAAATCTCGACAGTTCTTCGGGTAACATTATCCAAAAAAGTTCTATCGTGAGAAATGAGAACAACAGCACCAGGGTAATCTGTGAGGAATTCCTCAAGCCATTCGATACTTTCTATATCTAGGTGATTCGTCGGCTCATCGAGCAAAAGGAGATCTGGATTTTGAAGCAGAATTTTTCCGAGCTCTACACGCATCTTCCATCCGCCTGAAAACTCAGACATCATGCGATTCATGTCTGATGATTTAAAGCCCAAACCTTTTAGAACTTTTTCAATTTTCTCTTCGATATTTCCGCTTTCGAGGAGTTCGAGGCGATGCGCTACAAACTCGAGTCGTTCCACCATTCGACCATAATCGTCGGAAGTATAATCAATAGTGGTAGAAATATCGTGGCTCAGTTGATCCAATTCTGTGTGCAGCGATTGTACCTCTGCAAAAGCAGTGCGCGCTTCTTCATAAACACTCGCATCGTCTCTATGGGCCATTTCTTGAGGCAAGTAACCAACGGTGGAACCGCGTGTGAGGGATATAGTGCCTTCATTCGGTTTTTGTAAACCGGCGAGGGTTTTTAGCAATGTTGATTTACCGGCGCCGTTTTTTCCAACGAGCCCGATCCGATCGCGCGGACCAATAAAAAAAGAGATGCCCTGGAACAATGACCGAGAGCCAAAAAAGATGCTGAGATTTCCTATCGTTACCATTTCGGGCGCGAAAGTACTCCGAATATCAGCCTAATAGCCGCTTCGACTGCTATTTCGAGGTCATTTTCCCCTTCAGAGAGGCCAAAAAAACGAAATGTCACGGAGAATACCAGAAAAGGTACCCCCGTGACCTTCCCTTTTTTCTACGAATTGCTCAATTGTGCAACAAATCGTGTTCCAACATAAAAAGATCATTTTTGATCTCCTCAGACTCAAGGAGAGCGTCGATGTTGCGGACATTGTCGGAGATATAGCGGTCGTAAACATTAGATTCTTTGACCACAAATCTGGAGAACATTCTCTTTTGAAATAATTCATCAAAAGTCATTCTCTGAACATCATTCAATCTATTCAACCCAGATTTTGCAGATGGAATCTATTACATCACTGAAAGTCTGCAATGACAGGCGCTTTCTCGATTTTTATTTTCACCGCATGTATAATACGCTTTAAAATGCACCCAAATCAGAAGATGGACTTACGGAGCCCCTTTGGTGAATATGCTTGTTGCTCCATCTTGTATCCCGAAGTGCATTTAATTTTAATTCGCACTAATGCGCTAAACGGAATAAAAATCTGGCGAGAGCACCTGCTATCTTTGGGGTTTAGCACTTCATAGCGAATCCCAACGCGGATTCTGGGTTTAATACAATCGAAAAGACTTTTTCTATCTCCTATCCGATCAAACGGGAAGTAAAGAGGGTGGTTCAATTTTTTCGCGCCTATCGAGCACTTGTTAAACCCTCTTGGCCCAAATCACATCCGCTTCACGCAAATAAGGATAGGGAATAACTCGTTTTGTGGGAATAATCTCTCGAATCCAGGTGTTGTCGGGCGGCCCAAGTTCGAGTCTTCTAAAGCTCCCACTTTCTACACTCGTATTTTCAGGTGTTTCGGAAGTATCTCCCCATGATCTCATATTATCCAGCTCTGAGATTTGAGCAATAAAGGGAATTGAAAACAGTAGCAGCACAGTAGCAAAGGCAATGATCTTTCTCATGGCTTTGCAGGTTTTGATGCGTAAAAAAAACTCTTTCTAAATCAAAATATTGCACAAAAAAAAGCCGGACCAAAAGGTCCGGCTTTTATATCATTCGTTCAATAGTGCCATAAATCGTGCTCCATAAGGAAGAGATCATTTTTCACTCTTTCAGATTCGAGAAGAGCGTCAATGTTTCGCGCATATTCAGAGATCCCTCTGTCGTACACATTTGCCTCTTTCACTACATAACTCGAAAACATTCGCTTTTCAAAGAGCTCATCAAATGAGATTTGAAGGGCGTCGTTCTGTCTGTTGAACACGTCTTCATTCACGATAATGTATCTCAATTCAGGGAAATAAACCCAGAAAAGAGGTTTCATACCGCGCTTCAGGCCATTGTCGTCATAGTCTTCCATCATCGGACAAATACCGAGGATTCGCACATAACGTTCAGAGCGTTGTTTATCGAAGATCCAATCTTCTTTGATCACGTACTGCGTGATCGCGATAGATTCTACAGCTTTCTCTGTTTGAACCAACTCTGGATCGCCTGTATCAATATTAATCACAGTTTCAGAGCTGATTGGTTTCAAAAGAGAATCCAATTCAACCGGCGTAAGTTGGTAATGAAATTCATCATCGTCGCCTGTAGGACCCATTCCGTATGCTGTGATCGAACCCTCTTCAATTGCATCTTTAATACAATCGAAAAGACTCTTGCGATCTTCAATCCGATCTATCGGAAAGTACAGTGCATGATTCATTTTTTCTCTTAAGTCAATTACCTGCCAAACTCTTTTGGCCCACATCACATCTGCTTCGCGCAGATAAGGATGAGGAATTACCTTTTTAGTTGGGTTGGCTTCACGAACATAGGCACCATCCAGAACAGTCTGGATTTGGGCGAATGAATGAGCACTTATCAGCAGAAGTGCAGTAAACACAAACGATACAACAAGCCTTTTCATGTTATTGCGATTTCGTTTAACCATTTATAATTCTCAAAGTAATATTTGAGAGTTTTCTATCAGTTCCGTCAGGCATTTTACAAAGGATATTCTCCAAAGAGAATGATTGTCCGGGCTTTAGTTTTTCAATCGCCGCCTTTTGTCCATCACCTTGCTTATTGCCATTCGAATTTTGTTCATTAATCTTCCCATCAGGTGACACAACCACAAGGGTGTATGACTTGATAGTAGCTTTAGCTTCGAAGTCGAAGTCCTTCATTTCCGCGAGAATACCTTGTGCATTCTTTGCCTGCGTTTTAGTAATCACGTTGTCCGTAGGGTACTTACCATTGAAATTTGGCACTGGGTCGGGCATACGTTTTACACGGAACTGCTTCACTCCCATTTGTTTTTTCGCCCCATTGATTTCAGCAACTACACTAATGTCTGCAGTAGCGCCTGCACCAGGGGTGATTGTGAACTTACCTGGACCATCTTTAACCAGTTGGTGACCGGCACAACTTGCCTCAATTTTGTTGAGGTCGGCACCCGGAACAGAAATTTCAACTGGATTTGGAAGTCCACGATAGAACACGTTCATTTTAGCAGGAGACACCACTAGGGCCGGCTCAGCTATGGTGAAAGGAGGAATGTTGAAAGGGATTTGCTTATTCGATCCATCAGCATCTTGGTATTCGATCATACCCCGAAAACCGTGATCTCCCAAGGACATACCACCGGTCATCTTTTTGATACGCACCTTACCGTCCGGACCCGAAGTGTAGACCTCAGAACCGGGAGTAAATGGAGTTGCTACCCCAGGCTGACCAGTGTATTCGCCACCGATGTATACCTTAGTTTGTCTTGTCTTGTCGAAAGCTGCAAGATAAACTTCTGTTACAAAGGAGTCGCCTCTCAGGACATAGCTCTGTTTTGGAACGACTGCCACCGTAACGTCGGTAAACTTCAAATCCTTTGCGTTAATACCCTTTTGCAGCTCTTCAAGAACATCCGCTTTAGCCTTTTTCACCGTAGTCTCAATAGTAGAGAGGTAGGTGATAATAGCCGCCAAAGGAACGTGATAGAAGTTCTTGGTTTCCCAAAACACTTCTTTTTCGTCCTCCATTTGCGATTTATACGAGAATGTAGAATCCAAAGTGGCCTTCAATCCTGCCGTCAAGGACCAAGATTCGCCGGTAGCATTGGTAAGTTGAATATTCTTTAGTTCTTCTCTAAATCCTTCAAGTTTATTTCTCAACTCATAAGCCGACCAAGGATCTTGCCTTGGAGCATCTGGTTTAGGACCAACTAGAAGTGCTGTATTGTTCTGATTTTCGTCGGGTTTACGAATGATGAATTTGCCATCCAGCTTCATATCCAAGGGAATGGCGCGGCCATCCACCATAAAGTCAGCATAAGTAGAACCGTCCTTTTTGCCTGTCATTGAAGCAGACATCACGTGAGCTTTGAATTCTTCGATGTATGTATCCAATGCATCAGCCGTTTTCATAATATCTTGCGCTTTATCAAGGAACGGTTTTGTTTTAGCAGGATCTTTTTCCATTTCTGCCTCTAGGGCGAGAAGAGAATTAGAGGCCTTACCGTCGATAGTGGTATTAGTTCTAGTAACACCTTTATCGATGGCAATAAATGCATCCAAAATTTCTTTCGATACGTTCAAGGCTAACAAAGCTGTTAGCACCAAGTACATCATACCGATCATTTTTTGTCTCGGAGTTTCCTTACCACCAGCCATTTTTTTGCAGGTATTAGAGGGTTAGAGAAAAGTTGAAACGATTAAGCCCTTGCGGTACCCATTGCGTTCAACATGTTGCTGTACACTGTGTTCAAAGATTTCAGGTTTTGAGAGAGTGTAGCAATGTTCTCTTTGTACTGCTTAGTATCTTCAACAGAATCTGAGAGGTTTTTCATCAATTGAAACATGTCGCCGAACAATACCTTTGATTTTTCCAGATCAACCAGTTGTAGTTCGTACATGTTATTGAGTGAAGAAAGATTCTCAGACATTTTTTGCAAGTGCCTTCCGGCCGTTTTGCTATCTTCAGCATGCGACGAAAGACCAGTGAGGGCCTCTGATACAGCGGCGTAGTTGTCGGCAAGAGTACTTACTTTCTGACTAGCTGAGCGAAGGCTTGTAGCGTATTCAGTAGAAGCCGTAGCGGCTTCGGACACGTCAGAAAGCTGACGGGCTTGAGAACTGAATGAGCGGAGACCATCTCCCAGACTTGCGATTAATTCGGGTTCAATTTTCGCTTCAGCCAACATGTTGTCGAGTTGAGCTGATACGCTTGAACCACCCTTAGAGATTGATTTACCTACATTCTGCTTTTTGAGTGCCATCTTATCGTTTTCCGGCAACGCCAGTTCAGGATACACTAAAGACCAATCTGGTTCTTCGTGAGGTGGCTCAAATGCAGAGAAGAAGAAGATCACAGCCTCTGTAGAGAGACCGACCGTAAGAAGAGCAGAGGCGAAAGGCCAGTGTTCAATCTTAAATAAGGCACCAACAATTACGACTGCGGCTCCAATACCGTAGAGCTTCGCCATAAACTTTTTCCAGCCTTTGCTTCCAGGTTTCATAATTTATCTTGCTTTTGTGGTTTATATGATGGTTTAAAATGTCCGAATTATTCCTCGTTGAAATCCTCAGGATCAACGTTTTTACCTCTTCCGAGATAGCTCATCACACAGCGGAAACCGATGTATGCTTTCGCAGTATCTTGAAACTCGTAAGACCTTGTACCAGTTTGAATAAAGTAACCGATATCTTTCCAGGATCCACCGCGAATTACTTTACGTTTCATAACCGGTGGCTCTTCAACGCGAGCATTGTACTCATACTCTGGAGAAAGGTCATGGGTGAATTCATATATAGACTCGTCGAACGCTGTGTTGGTCCATTCTGCAACGTTACCAGCCATGCAGTAAAGGCCATAGTCGTTCGGACTATAGGATCCAATTGGAACAGGGTATATACCATTATCGTCGGCGTAATCACCGCGCATAGGTTTAAAGTTGGCAAGTGGACAACCGAGGTTGTTTCTGATGTAAGGGCCGCCCCATGGGTAAGGAGCCAATTCTAAGCCACCGCGTGCAGCAAATTCCCACTCGGCCTCAGAAGGCAGACGGAATCGTTGAACAAGTACTTCTCCGTTTTCGGCTTTCCACTCATTAAGGATTTGAGTTCTCCAAGCGCAGAATGCTTTGCATTGTCCCCAAGTGACACCGACAACAGGATAGTCGTCGTATGCCGGGTGCCAGAAATAAGCCTCTGTCATTGGTTCGTTAAATCCATAAGTATAGTCGTGCACCCAAACAAGGGTATCGGGATAAACGTTTATTACTTCCTCTATGATGAACTGCGAACGATCGCTATGCCCACGAATAGAGTGTAATTGGTTTAGAGAATTGAGCTCACCATATTCTTCATCTTTACCTGCCTTGTTGGCTGCACTGCGGAAATCAATCCACCAGTAGCGGTATTGGAGTTTGGTAGCGTCAATTTCCCAACGATCATAAAATTTTTCCTGACCTTGAACAAAGAATTCGTCATAAACCAGGTCGAAAATTTCCTCATTCTCCATGTCAATTTGCTCTTCCCAATTGAGGATATAGCCTTTGTTAATGAAACGATCCATTTCCTGGCCGTTTTCATTTTCAAAGATCCCATATCCCTCTATATCGTTTTGAGCAAGAAGATCTCTCATAAGTGAATCGCGAACGTAATAAACGAACTGACGATACTCGTTGTTAGAGATTTCATGTTGATCGATGTAGAAAGCCGGTATAGTCACCGTCTTTGAACGTGAGTTCAGTGCGTATGGCACGTCTTGGTCGCTAGGTCCCATTGTGTAAGAACCGAAGTGGATATAGTTCATCCCATAAGGATTTACTTGAACCCATTCGTCTCTTGGGAATACCCCAACTACCTCACCTCTAGGCCCCGAATAGCATCCCGCTAATAGAGCAGCAATCATCAAAAAGAAGAACGATTTTTTCATGGTTTCCTTTTATTAGTAATAGTTGACACACCTTTTGGCATGACTTACTAAATTTCCTATAATTTCCAGAGGCAGGCTATCAAATGTCTTAACGTCAGGATAACTCAAGTTGTTTCAATTTATTTTACAAGAATCTTGGGTTACCATGGCGAGCTCTTACTGGAATGTCAGTAAACTTAAAGCAATAGGTTAGGAAAATTTCGTGCGAACCAGCGCTGTACGTCTTGATTTCAGAGGTTGTCATGTCATATGAGTACCCTAGCATAATCGAAGATTGACGCACTGAGGTACGCGATTGCACAGGCGCAAATTGCTTTTGAAAACCGAGCATCGGTGCAATGGCATCACCCGGACGGTATGAAAGACCACCCCAAAGCATATTTTGATACAAATAATTCACGTTGATATCAAAGATACTCACACTAAATGGCGTTTTAGCCAAAATGTTGGTGCGAATCTGGTCGCCTGAACCCAATGTGAAATTATATCCTCCCATAAAGTAGTAGTGCCGTACAATCTGAATGCTCAGATCTCCAAGTTCAGGAGCATTAATGTGAGTAGCTGAAATACCAGCGTAATATACGCCTGGTTTGTGGATCATCACACCCAAGCCAAGATCAATTGTTCCCTGACTTGTTTCATTGTTTGGAATAACAGGGTCACCAGCATCAATTGGAATCCAGTCGTTACCCAATTTTTTCGCATAAGATCCTATGCTCAAACCAGCATTCACAAAGGAACCACCTGATAGCGCGAAACGGTATGAACCCGAAAGACGGAAAGCTGTATTTCTTTCCTGACCTAGGTTGTCCTTCAAAAAGGAAGCACCTATACCAATGTTTTTTCCTATATCACCATTGTAGTTAAACAACGCAGTCTTAGGATCGCGATCGAAACCATCCCACTGGTCACGATAAAAGGCCGATAGACAATGCTGACACTCCACACCAGCAACAGCAGGATTGAATGACAACCTGTCGAACATCCAATTAGTGAACTGTGGATCTTGCTGACCAAAAGAAATAATAGTAAGAGTAGCGAAAACAGTAGAGAGTAGAACTTTTCTCATGCGAGGTTGTTGGTTCATATAAGAGTGGTTAACGGTTTGCCTATTCCAAATTGGAAAGTGGCTAAAATAGAAAAATTTTGAATGCTCAAAAAAAAAAATTGAGTCCAGCCAACGCTTTCAGCATACTTAAATGAGTCTATGTATTGATTTACAAGTAATTAAGCCTTAAACGAGTTTTTGATAGGTCTTCCACCAACGGTCGGGTAATTCCTCATTTGAGGCTTGTTGGTACTCTTCGTAGGTACAAGGAACCAAATGATGGCGTTCGTATTTCTGTTCACCGGCAGGATATGGAACGTCCATCCACCATCGATCACTTTTATTACTCTTATAAAATATCAAGTCGTGCTGTTCTTGCTCCAAATGCACAATAAACTTGAGGTATTCAGAATAATCGCAAACTGGATAATCAGCCTTTCTCGATAAATATCCTTCAATAAAACACCATACCATTTGGGCCGCCAAATGTGAAGACTGGCCAGTTGGATCAACATCGGGATTCAATTCGTAAATACCAAAAGACGTGAGTTTGTCGCTCATACCGGCGTATCTGCACATTTGGGCAGCTTGATCGCCGTAAAATCCGTTTGGACCGGCATTCAATGATCCTGGCGACTCCGATTGACGAATAGAAGACATGTCAAAACTGACGATATCTGCATTGCGAATCACAGGTTCGGTGCGCTGCATAAATGGCTGAATCTCGCCGAGGCGATAAACATCAAAATACATTTTACCCATGAGTTGAAGTAGTTCCGGATCGCTGAGATAACGCTGATGACCGAGATTGCTATAGTTGAAAAGATAGTTGGGTTTGTGTAAAATTATTTTATTCAAATAATTGCCCGAAGTAGTGTCTTCACTAGTCTGACCGAAATCCAAACAACGATCTACCGTAACCAGATTAACCGTTTGTTCCAGATTTTCGTACGCCAAATAATTTGCGTAAGTGATATCCTGAGAGCCTCCAATAATAATTGGAATGATGTTCTTTTTAATCAGTTCTTCGCAGGTCTTCGAGACTGCGTAATAGGTATCGGCGATCTCATTTCCAGAGAGGATGTTTCCTAAGTCAATAATATTGGCCTCAAGATCGAAAGGAAAAAGTTTATAGAAATAACTGCGAAAAGCATCAGGTCCATTGGACGAGCCCAAATTCCCCGCATTCTGACGGTCCTCGCAAACGCCTATGATGGCCAAGCGTTTTCCATTCAACTCTTTAAGCTCTCCTGAAAAAAAAGTGACCTTGTCGAGTAAGCGGCCTGCGGGAGGTGCGGCAAAGGCATTGCCTCTAAAATTAGAGGGGGTGAAAAAAACTGAGAAATCCATGGAGCGAAAATGGAGTTCCAAATTGTCCTATTTCAGAACAACCGTATAAATTGTTGAGCAATGCAATGTTGATTTCCTCTAATCCCAAATTTCAATTCTACTCGTCAGCCTTTTTCTTCTTGGTGGCAGCTTTCTTCGATCCTGCTTTTTTCGGAGCGGCCTTTTTTGCAACACCTGAAGATTTTTTTGCAACAGCTTTTTTGGAAGCTCCTTTCTTAGCAAATCCCTTCTTCGCCGCAGCTTTGTATCCGCCTTTGCGAGCAGGTTTTGGTTTTGGAGGACCCTGTTCTTCCATTGTTTTCCTGATCTCCTCTAAAGTAATAGTCGTTGGATCGAGGCCCTTCGGCAATTTATAATTGTCGTCGCCCGATTTGATATACGGACCCCACTTTCCCTTCAGAATGCGGATTTCAGGAGCTTCATCAAAACGCCTCAATTCGTTGGCGGAAATACCATCGAGTTTATCTTGAACTAGTTTGATGGCTCTCTCAAGATTAATTTCCATAGGATCATCGCCCTCATTCTTGCGAAGTGATGCGAAAATGTTATCATATTTCACGTAAGGTCCGAAACGTCCAATGCCAACAACTACATTTTTTTCGTTCCAGACACCTAACGTGCGTGGCAACTTGAATAGTTCCAATGCATCTTCGAGTGTGATGGTACCAATACTTTGGTTTGGTCGAAGTGCAGCAAATTTCTTCTCTTCATCTTCCCCAATTCCTATTTGAATCATTGGTCCAAAACGGCCGATCTTAGCAAAAATTGGTTTACCGCTAGTTGGGTCCGTTCCCAATTCGCGTTCACCTGTTGCTCGTTTCGAATTGGCAAGGGTGTCTTCTACGTTAGCGTGAAAAGGTGTGTAAAAACCTTTCAACATATTTTGCCATTCCAATTTGCCAGCAGCTATATCATCAAACTCCTCCTCCACTTTTGCAGTAAAGCTGTAGTCGAGAACATTCGGAAATTGATCAACCAGAAAATCAGTGACTACCTTTCCGATATCGGTTGGAAACAACTTTGATTTTTCAGCTCCCGTATTTTCTGTTTTAGTCTCCTTAGTAATTTGACCGTTCTTAAGAGTGATCGTTATGAACTTTCGCTCCGTTCCCTCCAGGTCCTTTTTCACAACATATTCACGCTGCTGAACAGTAGAGATAGTGGGCGCGTATGTAGAAGGCCGACCGATACCCAACTCTTCCAATCGCTTAACCAACGAGGCCTCTGTATATCGAGGAGGTTTTTGACTAAATCTTTGTGTTCCGGAAATTTGATCGAGAACAAGTTTTTGGCCAACACTTAAAGGAGGCAACATTCCACTTGTATCTTCATCGGATTCTTCATCGCTGCCCTCCATGTAAACCTTTAAAAATCCATCGAAGCGGATCACTTCCCCTTTAGCCTGCAAGACTTCATCGGTGGTACTAATTCCGACCGAAGCGGTGGTTTTTTCGAGTTCCGCATCTGCCATTTGAGAAGCGATTGTTCTCTTCCAAATCAAATCGTAGAGACGTTGTTCGTTTCGCTCACCCGCCACTTCATGGTTCACCATTTCAGTAGGACGAATGGCTTCGTGAGCTTCCTGAGCACCTTTTGATTTGGTGGTAAACTTTCGGGCAAAGGCATATTTTTCGCCGTAGGATGCATTGATTTCATTTCGACATGCGTCTATTGCAAAATCAGAAAGATTCACACTATCCGTTCTCATGTACGTGATCTTTCCACTTTCGTAAAGTCTTTGAGCCAAGACCATAGTTTGCGCAACTGAGAAACCAAGTTTTCTGCCTGCCTCTTGTTGAAGCGTGCTTGTAGTAAATGGAGCAGAAGGAGATTTTTTAGAGGGCTTTGTCTCAATATTTACAATACTGAAATCCGCATTGACGCATTTTACAATGAAGTCTTCTGCCTCTTGTTGTGACTTCAATTTTTTCTGCAGATCTGCTTTTAGAGTAGCATTTCCGAGATCGAAAAGTCCACGGATATTGAAAAAATAAGAACTTGAAAACGCCTCAATTTCTCTTTCGCGCTCCACTACAATTCTAACAGCAACGGATTGCACACGCCCGGCCGATAAAGAGGGTCTCACCTTTTTCCAGAGCACTGGAGAAAGTTCGAAACCGACTAATCTATCCAAAATTCTTCTCGCTTGTTGAGCATTTACGAGATCAATATCAAGTTTTCTGGGTTTTTCAATAGCAGACAGGATGGCTTTTTTGGTGATTTCGGAAAAGACGATTCTGCGGGTCTTGTCTATTTCTAGTTCAAGTGCATTGAGCAGGTGCCAAGAAATGGCTTCCCCTTCTCGGTCCTCATCCGTTGCGAGCCATACGATCTCCGCTGTTTTTGCTAAGTTCTTCAGCTCATCTACCACTTTTTGTTTGTCTTCCGAAACCACATAGTCGGGTTTGAAGCCATTTTCGATATCAATGGCCAGCCCAGATTTTGGGAGATCGCGCACGTGACCATAGCTCGACCTCACTGTAAAGTCTTTGCCGAGGTATCCTTCAATGGTCTTGGCCTTCGCCGGAGACTCCACTATAACCAGATTTTTTGTCATGCTTTGGCCTACTTTTTATTTGTGATAAAAGGGGATTTCCTCCCTACATTAAAAAGGGGCAAATGTATGAGCCTATTTTTTAAAGATTCCAAATACGGGTTTTCATCTAGATCAAAAACCCTTGAAATCCTTATCTTTGTAGCCTTTATTCACTCGAATTGGTTCAACTTAAGATTCTGTTTTGGACCCTTTCTACATAATTTCAATACAGCCAAACACTGTGGAAGAAAAACAAATCGACGAATCCCGTCAGGGAGAATACCTCATGCTCGAGGGAAATGGAGTGCCCAAGCCGGGTAGAAAACTTCTGTTGGAAAGCTATGGATGTCAGATGAATTTTTCTGATAGCGAGATAGTGGCGAGCATTTTGGCCAAAGAAGGTTTTACCACTACCCGCGATCCTGAAGAAGCTGACCTAGTGTTGTTGAATACATGCGCCATTCGCGACAATGCCGAAGTACGCATTAGAGGAAGACTTAACTTTTTGCGCAGCATAAAAAAGCGCAAACCCGGCATGACAATCGGAGTTCTTGGATGCATGGCTGAGCGGTTGCGTGAAAAATTATTAGAAGAAGAAAAACTTGTCGATCTAGTCGTTGGACCAGATGCATATCGGGATCTACCTAATCTGATCAAAAGCGTCGACGAAGGACATCAAGCAGTAAATGTTTTACTCAGTAGAGAAGAAACGTACGCTGAAATAACTCCTGTTCGTCTCAATAGCAATGGCATCTCTGCGTACATCTCTATTATGCGCGGGTGCGACAATATGTGTTCGTTCTGTGTAGTGCCATTTACCCGCGGAAGAGAGCGAAGCCGCGATCCTGAGAGTATAGTGCGTGAAGCCAACGAACTCTTCGAACTAGGCTACAGGGAGGTGACTTTGCTGGGACAAAATGTAGATTCGTACAAATGGAACATCACATCGAAAGGTGAAGTGATACAAACCGGTGAGGAGATCGTGAATTTTGCCTCGTTACTTGAAATGGTTGCCAAATTGCATCCCGAATTGCGCATTCGTTTTTCCACATCTCATCCAAAAGACATGACAGACGATGTGCTGCGCACCATGTCGCGCTATGAAAATATTTGCAAATACGTTCACTTACCCATTCAAAGCGGCAACTCGGAGGTACTTAAAAAAATGAACCGAGGATATACCCGCGAATGGTACCTTGAGCGCATAGCAGCGATTCGGAGAATAATGCCAGACTGTGCGATTTCTACAGATATCATCAGCGGATTTTGTGGAGAAACAGAAGAACAACATTCAGATACACTTTCGCTTATGGCTGAAGTGAAATATGAAATGGCCTACATGTTTAAATATAGTGAGAGACCCAAAACTCTGGCAGAAAGAAAATATGAAGATGATGTGCCTGAAGACGTAAAAGGAAGACGGCTGCAGGAAATAATAGACGTGCAAATGCAAGGGGCAGCCTATAGAACAGTCCGTTTCGTGGGAATGACTACAAAAGTGCTCATCGAAGGAGTTTCCAAAAAATCGGATCAACACTATTATGGCAGAAACTCTCAAAACATGGTGGTTGTTTTTCCTGCAGGAGAAAAGTATAAACCCGGAGAATTTGTGAATGTGAAAATCAATGACTGCACTACTGTAACACTTTTAGGTGAAGTAGTCTATGAATATGAAAACGAAGCTCAAAGTGCATAAGGGGAATTTGAATAGGTATAAAAAACACTAGTAAAAAAAGCCTCATTTCAAGAACAAAAACTAAAAGGAAGTTCACAATACTTAGACGTCATGGACATTCAAAGTGTAAAACAACGATTCGACATAATAGGACATTCTACCCTCTTGAACAGGGCTATAGATATTGCGGTTCAAGTTGCTCCTACGAATATATCAGTGCTAATCACTGGCGAAAGTGGAGTTGGGAAGGAGAGTATTCCAAAAATAATACATGGTTACAGCGCCCGCAAACATGGGCCTTACATTGCAGTAAACTGTGGAGCAATACCTGAAGGAACAATTGACTCAGAATTATTTGGACACGAAAAAGGATCCTTCACCGGAGCCTCAGATTCGCGCAAAGGATATTTTGAGGAAGGAGACGGGGGTACCATTTTTCTGGATGAAGTAGCTGAACTTCCCTTGCAGACTCAGGTGCGATTGCTGCGAGTGTTGGAAACTGGAGAATACATTCGTGTAGGATCATCGAAAGTGAAAAAGACGAACGTTAGAGTAGTTGCCGCTACCAATGTAGATTTCAGCCAGGCGATTCGCAACGGCAAATTCCGTGAAGACTTATACTATCGTTTGAATCAGGTCCCGATTTACATGCCTCCACTGCGCGAAAGGCGGGAGGATATCATATTGCTGTTTAAAAAATTTGCTACTGATTTTGCAGAAAAATATAGAATGCCAGTGCTGCAAATTACCCTGGAAGCTGAGCGCGTTTTTATTAGTTATTCTTGGCCGGGAAACGTTCGACAACTCAAAAATATAACGGAGCAAATGAGTGTTTTGGAGCACGACAGAACCATTACTCCCGAAAAACTTGTATCGTACCTCCCGCACGAAAATTTTTCCTCGAAGCCGGCACTGCGGGCACAAGGAGGAGAACAACCGGACTGGAACGAAAGAGAAATACTTTATAAGGTTCTTTTTGAAATGAAGAACGATTTGAATGATTTGAAAAAACTTGTTCTCGGAATGATTCGCGAAGGAGGAAATTATATTCCAAGTCAGGAAAATGCAGCACTCATTAAAAAAGTTTTTTCCGCAGATTCCGATGACGATTCGTCCGATACCTTGGGTCATTCGCACCTCACGAGTATTATGCCCTATCAACCGCAGGCAAGCACGCTTCCGCAGGTTTCACCGCATTCGAATCATGAGGTAATAGAAGAAACGCTTTCACTTACTGACTCTGAAAAGGAGTTGATTAAACGCGCACTTTCAAAACACAAAAACAAACGTAAGTATGCGGCGGAAGAACTTGGAATATCGGAACGCACCCTTTACAGAAAAATAAAGGAATACAATCTCTAAAAATGAAAGTCGGTCTATTCATATTGATCAGTATGTCATGGATTTCATGTGGAATCTATTCGTTTCGTGGTGGCCAATACTCTGGGGCCAAAACTTTTTCTGTAGATTTCATTAAACCTCAAACAGCTTTGGCCACTCAGGTTTATGCTCAAAACTTGACTGAGGGACTGAAGGATTTACTCTTGGCGCAATCGCCCTTATCGCTGCAGGCCCGCGATGGCGATCTGCACTACGAAGGAAGCATCACGGAATACGTCATCACCCCGGTAGCTATTCAAGGAAATGAAACCGCAAGTTTGAATCGTCTTACCATAACTATAAAGGTGAAATACACGAACACAATAGAAAAGAACCTTAGTTTTGAGCGGAGCTTTTCGAAATACGCCGATTTTGAAGCTGACGCCGATTTATTTGCCGTTGAAGAAACGCTTTGGACACAAATTAATGATCAGCTTGCGCAAGAAATATATAATGCCAGTGTGGGAAATTGGTAAGGGGAAAATCAAAGTTGACCTACCGAATTACTAATAAAGATTAATGAATAAGGAGATATTATACGAAGCAATGTTGAGTCCCGCAAAACTCTCGGAAGTACCGAGAGAGGAGTTGGAGAAGGTTGCCCGTGAATACCCCTACTTCACGAGCGCTCAGGTATTGCTTGCGCGCAGTTATCGCCTTTCGGGCGACCATAGGTTTAGCGATCAATTGCAAACGGCTAGTCATTGTTCTGGGGACAGACTTTCGCTTTATCATCTTATGAAAGATGAGGGCGTGACAAGGGAACTTGAAATACAGATAGTTCCATTGGAGCAAGAGTCTGCGCCCGAAGAAATTCAACCCCAAACGATTCCAACTTTAGAAACAGTAGAACTGATCAATACCATTGAGCAGGAACCTTTAGAAACGTTCGAAAACACTATTGCTGTTGCCGCTAGAAATACAAAAACTGAAGTGGCCATAGAGCCGGAAGAGACAAAATTGATTGTTGAGATCGCAGTTGAAATTCCAGAAATAGTAGAGTCAATACCACCTCAGAGCAATAAATATGAGCGCGACATTTTGGAGGATTTTATTCTAGCACGAGCAGTTCACAGTAGCATTGAATTAGAAGTTGGTGAATCAGACGATGAACCGATCCAACAAAAGCAAACAGAGCCGCTAGCGGAGGAAGAAGAAGAAATTGAAGTGGATTCGTTTGCCAATTGGGTAGCGAAACGAGCTAAAGCAATTGGTTATCAAGATGATACGCTGAAAACACCTCATTTACCGCGATACGAAGATGCCAAAGGGGTAATGCAGCCGCCGTCAGATTCAAGAAAAAAAACACAGCAGCAATTAATCGACCGATTTATCCAAACGAGCCCTCGAATTACGCCTGGAAAATCGGAGGCATATGACCTTGAAAATGTAGCTAGGACAAGCATTACAGAAGATTTATCAGTAGTCTCTGAAACCATGGCCGTGCTATTAGCTTCACAGGGTAAAAAAGAGAAGGCCAGACGCGTTTACCGCAAACTGATGGAGCTACATCCTGAAAAAAGCGTTTACTTTGCCGCCCAATTAAAAAATCTGGATAAGTTTAAATAATTAAGGATATGGAAATTTTCATCATTGTTTTAATCGTTATCGTGAGTCTATTGCTCGGTTTGATCATACTCGTTCAGAACCCAAAAGGGGGTGGACTTGCAGTAGGTTTTCAAGGATCCTCCCAAGTGGGTGGCGTTCAGAAGACGACAGATTTTCTGGAAAAAGCTACTTGGTTTTTGGGCATTACCTTATTTGCTCTTTGCCTTTTGTCGACTGCATGGTTCTCACAAGGCCCGGTAGTTGAAGATGACGTGGCACCGGCTACACAGACTGAGCAAGGAGCTGAGGGGGCCGGTCAAGGCACTCAGAATCCATAAGAAAGTTTTAGAAAACCTCTAAGTTTGGACAATATACAAATGTCAGTGTGGCACTCACACTGACATTTTTTTTGTACGAAACTGACAAATTATTCCACTTCTGTCTCAATAGTTGGCATGGCACGGTAAATGACCGAGGGCAGACATTCAAATAAAGCAAGTTTAACCATTTAAATATTCAAACAAATGTCAGTCAACGTAAAACCAATTGCAGATCGCGTTCTTGTAGAGCCCACTGCGGCTGAACAAACCACTGCAAGCGGCATTATTATTCCTGATACCGCCAAAGAAAAACCACAAAGAGGTACCGTGGTGGCAGTAGGAATCGGAAAAAAAGATGAACCCATGACAGTAAAGGCCGGAGACAGCATTCTGTATGGCAAGTATTCTGGTACTGAAATTACTATCGAAGGCAAGGAGTATCTCATCATGCGTGAGTCAGACATCTTCGCGATCATTTAATAGGGAAAAGAATTCCCAAACAAATAAAAAGAAACAAACAACAATAAACAATGGCTAAAGAAATAACCTTCGACACAAGCGCCCGGGAGAAATTGAAGGCGGGAGTTGACGCAATGGCAAATGCCGTGAAAGTGACATTAGGTCCAAAAGGACGCAATGTTGTAATCGACAAAAAGTTCGGTGCGCCTCAGATAACAAAAGACGGAGTAACCGTAGCTAAAGAAATTGAATTATCAGACCCAATCGAAAACATGGGAGCGCAGATGTTGAAAGAAGTAGCTTCTAAAACAGCAGATATAGCTGGTGATGGAACTACAACAGCAACGGTACTCGCACAAGCCATAGTAACTTCGGGATTGAAGAACGTAGCCAGCGGTGCAAATCCAATGGATTTGAAGCGCGGTATCGACAAAGCAGTTGCTTCTATCGTATCAGAACTCAAGAAGATTTCTCAAACGGTAGGAAGCGATAATGCTAAAATTAAGCAAGTAGCCTCTATCTCAGCGAACAACGACGAGAACATCGGTTCTCTAATTGCAGATGCGATGCAGAAAGTAGGTACAGAGGGAGTTATAACGGTAGAAGAAGCAAAAGGAACTGAGACTGAAGTTAAGACTGTAGAAGGAATGCAGTTCGATCGCGGATACCTATCTCCATATTTCGTCACCAATGCTGAGGCCATGGAAGCAGAGTTGGAGAATGCCTTCATATTGATCTACGACAAGAAAATTTCGAGCATGAAAGAATTGCTCCCGATCTTGGAGAAGTCAGCTCAAACAGGTCGTCCACTTTTGATTATCGCTGAAGATGTAGATGGAGAAGCTCTAGCTACTTTGGTAGTAAACAAAATTCGCGGTTCGCTGAAAGTAGCATCTGTAAAAGCACCCGGATTTGGTGATCGTAGAAAAGCCATGTTACAAGACATCGCTATTCTCACAGGAGGACAAGTGATCAGCGAAGAAACCGGATTAAAGCTTGAAAACGCCACCCTAGAAGATTTGGGTCGTGCAGAAAAGATTACAATCGATAAAGACAATACTATTCTAGTAAACGGTTCAGGTTCGAAGGATGCTATAGTAGCGCGTATCTCGGAGATCAAATCTCAGATAGACAAAACCACTTCGGACTACGATCGTGAAAAATTGCAAGAGCGTTTGGCAAAGCTTGCTGGTGGAGTAGCCGTTCTATACATAGGAGCAGCTACCGAAGTAGAAATGAAAGAGAAGAAAGACCGTGTAGATGATGCTTTGCATGCCACACGCGCCGCAGTAGAAGAAGGAATAGTTCCCGGTGGCGGAGTAGCCCTCATTCGTGCCGGTAAAGCTTTAGAGAATCTAAAAGGTGCCAATGAAGACGAGCAAACAGGAATCTCAATCATTATTCGTTCTATTGAAGAACCACTTCGTCAGATCGTTGCCAATGCTGGTGGTGAAGGCGCTGTGATCGTGAATAAAGTTCGCGAAGGCAAAGACGATTTCGGATACAATGCACGCACGGGGGTATATGAGAACCTGATAGCAGCCGGAGTAATTGATCCAACGAAAGTTGTACGTGTAGCACTTGAGAATGCAGCGTCCATTGCCGGTATGATGCTTACTACGGAGTGTGTAATTTCCGACATCAAAGAAGAAGGCTCTGGAATGCCTCAAATGCCAGGTGGCGGAATGGGTGGAATGATGTAATCACAAAAAGGAATTAGATAAAAAAACCCCGTTCGAAAGAGCGGGGTTTTTTGTTGCTTCTATAAACCCAGAATCCGCATTGGAAATCTATTGCAGCACTAACCCCCCTTTGATATCAAGCACTTTCTCAATTTTTACTCTTGATGTATGAATATACACCATCAAATAATCCCGCATTGCACATTGGAAGCATCATGGGGTTAATGCGCTGCGGGATTCTCGAATCTACACGATGGAGCAAAGCAATAGTTCGACCTATGAATTCCGATATCTCCATCGCGTGATTCGGGATAATAGCAATTCTGCTTATTAAATAGTCCATGCTGCATTGCGCATTGGAAGTTTTTTTTGGGCAATGCGCTGCAGCATCTTGCATGAAGTGTTAAATGCCGTCCTAGTAGCTGTTAAGGGCCAATGAAGTGAAACGGAATTGGACTATTACAGATACATAAACCCAAATCAAGCGATAGAAAAATTGCACCCTTATTTTGCCGATGAATGCAGTATTCTATCGCTTAGATTTGAGAATCCCGCAAGCATTCTACAAAATTGCCCTCATGCGTAATGCGGGATAAACGGTATTAGCACTTCATCGCGAATCCCAATGCGGATTCTGGGTTAAACGTAACATTTTCAATTGTAAACTTTTTTTGGACTTGGCAGATTGATTTTAATAGAAAAGAAAATATCGAGCCACCAACGATTTGTGAAAACCTTTGACAGTAATTGACCTTAAAATAATCCATCCATTGTGAAAAAGCCACTATTTAATCTTTGTAGGACAATATTCTTGTTTGCACTCATTGCACTAAACCAATACTGCGCAGGGCAATTGTCCCTTTCAGGAGTTACGAGCTACTCCATTGAATGTGGAGAGCCAACTCCAACGGAGCTATTGCCTGAAGTTCAAAACACATGTGGTACATATTCACTGTCCTATTCCGATACTCAAATCGGGGCCGGGCCTTGTTTACCAGAAAATATGAGAGAATGGGTAGCTTATAATACCTGTGGAGATAGTACAGAATTTGTCCAAGTTATCGAATACATCGACACTACAGTCCCTGCTCTTATTTATCAACCCGCTATTACACACCATGAATGTGCATTTGATCCCGAAGCATTTCCATATGATGTTCCAATTTTCGAAGATTGCACTGGCTATTTTACCATCCACGAATTGGACTTCCTTCAAATTGAGCCTTGCAGCACTACCGTTTTTGTTACCTACTCAGCAATCGACGGATGTGGAAATATGAATGTGGTATCTTGGATCGAGACCTTCTCCGATACATTAGCCCCTATGTATGACTTAATACCACCCACATGTGAAAACTGCACTGTAGGTGAAATTGATCAATATCCTATGTTCCATGATAACTGCGAGACCGGGGCTGTAGTGTTATACCATAAATGGGTACCATTAGACATTTTCTCTACAGAATTACGATGGACATTGACAGACGGTTGTGGAAATGAATAATACGCAACAACATTGTACACACACCCCTGTACAGATCATGTGGTGGAAGTAACCATACTCTACCAATATCCAGATTCAAATCTCGACGTTGAATACTACATTTATAACAACATCACTACCCAATTCGGTTTCGGCACCTTCATCATAGATGATGATTATCTGTCGGAACAGATCTGTCTTCTTGACGGATGTTACAGAATTTATATGAGTCCGCAAGGACAAATGCAAGAAATACTTTGGGAAATTAAAGTCGATGGTTTGATCACACTTGTCTCAGAAAGCTATGATACATATATCAACTTCTCGGTAGGCACTAGGGTGTGCAACTCAGGTGGATGTAATAATCAGCAAGCGTGCAATTTCAGCCCATACGATATGAGCACTTCGGATTGCTGCTATGAATGCACTGAAGTAGAGCTTGCCCAAGGACAGATTCCCGGTATAACGCAATGGGAGGTTCGGAGCACAAATGCAAACGCACAACTTGAAGCAAGTGGCGATGCACTTTTCAATGGCGCGGTATGTTTCGATATACAAGCGTTTACAACTTACGAATTGCGCATGTCCGATTCCGAAGGAAATGGATGGAACGGCGCAACACTTAATTTATCTTACAGCGACTGGAATTGGTCCTTTTCAGAGACGCTTGAAATTGGAGCCTACGAATCTGTTTTTTTTACGACAGGAGGTTTTGGATGTACCGATCCAAACTCATGCAATTACAATGATGTGGCGACAATCGATGATGGAAATTGTTTGTTGGGCGCGGGATCTGAAATAGTTCTGCAAATGACTGATGCCAATTCGAACAGTTGGGGCAACTATCACTTTGAAATAAAAAATTCCGATGAGGAAATCGTTCAATCGGGAACACATACTGGAGGGCCGATAAGTTCCGTCAATTTCTGCTTAACAGAAGACTGTTATACTATTAATCCTTCTGGCAATCGCGGTGGTGCATGGCAAATTGGCTGGACATTAAGCTACCCCGATAGCACTATAATCGCATCCGGGGGTGCTCCATCAAATACGTCCTTTGGATTTGATATTTTGGGAAATCTGAATAATGATTGTTCAGTCAACATTGGTGATCTATTGGAATTCATAACAGAGTTTCCTTGTTCTTCAAATTGTGGCGCGGCAGACTTGAATAGTGATGGATATACCAACCTTACCGATCTTCTGATTTTCGTAAGTAGATATGGCACTACATACTAAAACTCTATAGTCATCTATACACTTGTGCTTTCGCATGTAGAGATTTCCTGCGATTTCGTCGTTTTCAAATTTGAACCGGAATGTGTAAGTATTTTCGATCTTCATTGAACATCGTAATCACTTCCTGTGAAAGACAATCTTCTATCATGTGAATATATTGCACTGTGTGGCACTTAGTGTACAAATTAACTGCAACTATTTCAACAAAGCACTTCACAAATCTGTGAATCATGTAACTCTTGATTGGAATTGTGCAACACGGCTTGTTAGTTAAGTCTCCACCTTTGTAGAATCAAATGTTAAACGCATAAACTACACAAATTGAAACTTTCAAACATTCTCATTCTTGTTCTAATTATTTCAGCAACGGCTCGAGTATCAGCTCAAGACGCAACAGATGAATTCACCTTTGGAATAAAGGCCGGATTGAACTATTCCAACGTATGGGATGACGAAGGAGAGGATTTTAAAGCAGACCCCAAAACAGGATTTGCAGCAGGAATATTCCTAGGGATTCCTATAGGAAGCGTCATTGGATTTCAACCTGAATTATTGATCTCTCAGAAAGGCTTTAAAGGTTCGGGAACCATTCTTGGTACACCTTACTCCTTCTCAAGAACTACTACATTCATAGATGTACCGCTGCTATTGCAGCTCAAGCCTTCACCCATCTTTTCAATCTTATTGGGTCCTCAATATTCATATTTGATGAATCAAAAAGATGTATACACCTTAGGCTCCAACAGTATAGAGCAAGAACAAGAATTTGAGAACGATGAGATCAGAAAGAACATACTTGGCTTTACGCTTGGGGCAGACATAAACATTAACCAAGTGGTAATTTCCGGAAGGATGGGTTGGGATTTGCAAAAGAACCATGGTGATGGTAGCTCCTCCACACCTCGCTACAAGAACCAATGGTTGCAGCTCACTGCAGGATTAAAATTCTAAGAAGAACATCACCTAAAACAAATACAATGACAAACTCAACGGAAATCAAGGGAAATTGGAACGAAATCAAAGGTAAACTTAAGCAAAAGTATGCAGAGCTCACCGACAATGATTTATTGATGGTAGAAGGAAAGCGAGATGAAATGCTCGGAAGGCTTCAAATCAAACTGGGTAAATCAAAAGAGGAAATTGAGTCCCTAATAGACACACTTAAGTAACCAATTGCATCAATCATATTTTCTAAAATCAATTTAACACAAAAAAAAATGAGCAATCTTTTATACACCATCGCCGTAGTGCTGATAATTCTTTGGGCCATCGGATACCTTGGATACAACGCAGGTGGCATAATACACATATTGTTGGTGATCGCAGTTATAGCGATCGTACTTCGATTAATTCGAGGAAGCAGCAAACCGATATAATTCTTAAACAAACAATTAAAAACAAACGTTATGAGCACAGGAAAAGTTTTAGTAGGGGTATTGGCAGGCGCTGCCGCAGGAGCAATTCTCGGAGTACTATTTGCACCAGATAAAGGTTCTGAGACCAGAAAGAAAATCGCCAAGAAAAGTTCTGACACCGTTAATGACCTCAAAAAGAAATTTGAGGATCTTATGGATGACGTAGCTGAAAAAGTTTCTGATAAAAAAGATGCGTTTACAGATGCAACATCAAAAGCGGCTGGAAAAACTGAAGAATACTTCAAGGACGGCAAAGCGAACATGAATCGTTAAACTAACATAGGCATCCTTCAAGCATTATATAAAAACCATGGAAAAAACAATGGATGGACTCGAGCCTCTACTTCAAAGAGTTGAAGAATTTGGGAGAACCAACTTGGAGTTGTTCAAACTCAACGCAATCAGTCAAACCACGGAGGTCGTTTCTAACGTCGTATCTCGTGGAACTGTTGTATTGGTTGTTTCGCTTTTTCTCGTATTTGGGAGTATTGGCGTAGCTCTATGGCTTGGTGAATTACTTGGCAAGTCATACCTTGGTTTCTTCTGTGTTGCCGGTTTCTATATTGTGCTTGGAGGTGTTCTATATTTCCTTTTGCACCCTTGGATAAAACGTATGATTTCAAATTCTCTCATTGTTGCCCTATTAAAAAAGTAAAATGAGTGATATAAAAAACATAGACGATCTGAATGTTGCAATAATTGCCCTCCAGAATCAGCGAAAGGGAGAAGCAAACGCAATCAAAGAAGAATTTGGTGCGTTATACGAAAACCTGAAACCCATTAATTTAATTAAAAATACTGTAAAAGATTTCATCGCCGCACCGGACTTGAAGAAAGATTTAGTAAACATCTCCATGAGTATGGTGGCTGGCTATTTGTCGAAAAAATGGGCTGTGGGTAGCTCCGATAGCAAAGTGAAACAAATTTTAGGTAGTTTCTTGCAGATGGGGGTAAGCAGTTTTGTTTCACAAAATTCAGATGGAATAAAAAGCAAATTCTCTAAAATTTATTCAAGCCTCTTCCCCGATAAAACTCCTTGACTCCGAAGTCGTGCATGGTAGTAAGAAGCAAGTACGTTGGATAATTTCATGTAAGAGTCATCATAGCATATACACTTAACTGTAGGACTCAAAACGACCAATCAGGCGCCAAAAAGAATACACGAACTTGCCTTCTAAGGTCTTGAATTTTATATGTTTCTATTTAGCCAATTCCCCTTCCATCACATTTACAACTTGAGTGTATTCCTTTCCCCGTTTCTCGGCGAAGTAGTCGAGACCAAGCATAAGAAGTGACTGAAGAAACAGACCTGCCGCTAGACCTTTCATGTATGGTGAGAAAAAGGGAATAAATATGACAGCAAGAGAAGCGATGAGCAATGCTATTTCCACCTGCCGATAAATAGTAAAGTTATTCATGACACCTTCCATTCGCGGCTTTTCGAGATCGACATAACCCGGTCGATCATTTTCGTAGAGATTTTTCAACTCCAGGACCTGCATTTCGGTACGCGAATAAACCGAATACCCCACTATAATTTGGATCAAGCCAATAGCCACTATTCCTGTAGAAAGTCCATAGTGAAATGAAGTCTTCTGCTTCAATAAAAAGTATGCAGCAGCAGCAATAGCGGAAGCACCAACAGCCATAAATATGAGACTTTCATATCTTTCAGCTTTAAAATATTGGATGATTTGAGATTCCAAAATAAGGAATGAATTATAAGGTGAATATGGGGATCCGTATGATCTATGATGATCTTGATAGCAGCAAAGGTAGTGTGCAATTGAATATCCCAAATTAGCCGGAAACGTTACGATCAGGGGCAGAAAACAGCTCGAAGATCAAATTTAAGTTGATCTCCATATCCTGTAGTATTTTTCCTAACATTGCAGTCTAAATTGGAACGACCATGAATCTCACCGAGAAAATCAACAACGACATTAAAGAAGCCATGAAGAGCGGAGATAAAGACCGTTTGATGGCATTGAGAGATATAAAATCTAAGCTTCTTATAGAGATGACTAAAGAAGGTGGTGATGGTAAGGTGGATGATAGCGTGGGTTTAGGCATCTTGAACAAACTACTGAAACAGCGCAACGAGTCGGCCGACATATACCGCACTCAAGGCCGGGAAGATTTGCTAAACGATGAATTGAAACAGGCTACGGTAATTCAATCTTACCTTCCGGAGCCACTTTCGGAAGAAAAAATCGCTGAGGTCATCCGAGCAGTTGTATCCGAAACCGGATCATCCTCGATTGCTGACATGGGTAAGGTAATGGGCCTTGCGACAAAGAAACTCGCTGGTCAGGCAGATGGAAAAATAGTATCTGAGTGGGTAAAAAAAATCCTTTCCGGCAGCTAAGCAGATGGCTCGAAAAAAGAAAAAAAAACACCCCAAATTTCAGATCATTGGTAGGCTCGAAATGATTCTACTCCCGGAACTGTGCCCCGGCAATGTAGAAGCCAAAGTTGATACTGGTGCTTATCGAACTGCCATACACTGTCTTTCATGCAGGGAAATAGATGAAGGCGACCGAAGAATTCTTGAAGCAGTGTTTGATCTTGATGGCAGCGGAGCCCGAACCTTGTATTTCGACACTTTCATGCAGAAGCAGGTTAAGAGTTCCTTTGGGAATTCGGAATTGAGGTATTGTGTGAGAATATCTATTCGAATCAACAACCGAAAAGTAGTAAGTGAGGTCTCGCTTACCGACAGGGGTGATATGCGTTATCAGGTGTTGATAGGACGTAAGACATTAAACCAGCGCTTTTTGGTAGATACGTCATCCAGATTTTTGCTCGGAAGCCCGCGTTAGAGATATTGCGTCAAATGTGCTTTTCGATGTATTTCACAATTTGGCCTGCTATATCTTTTCCTGTAGCTTTCTCAATACCCTCTAATCCGGGCGATGAATTTACCTCAATAATGAGAGGTCCACGTTCGCTTTGAAGCATATCGACACCGGCAACACCCAGTTTTAGGGCATTTGCCGCTTTGACGGCGGCTATTTCCTCTTCGCGGGTAAGCTCTATTACTTCGGCACTTCCACCTCTGTGCAAATTCGATCTGAATTCACCTTCTTTGGCTTGGCGTTTCATGGCACCTACAACATGACCATCTACAACAAGAACTCTAATATCGGCGCCCTTTGCCTCTTTTATAAACTCTTGAACAATCACACGAGCCTTTAGACCGTTGAAGGCCTCAATAACTGATGTAGCCGCCTTTTTGTTTTCAGCCAGCACTACACCCAAACCTTGAGTTCCTTCAAGCAGTTTGATCACCACAGGCGCCCCTCCCACCTCTTTCAGGATTTTTTCGACGTCTCTCGAATAATTCGTGAAAACGGTCTTTGGCAATCCCAAACCAGCCTTAGAAAGTATCTGCATACTTCTGAGTTTATCTCGCGAGCGCACCAAGGCTTGAGACTCCACCGCAGTAAACACGTTCATCATTTCAAACTGCCTCACCACAGCCGTTCCATAAAATGTAACAGAAGCGCCTATTCGCGGGATAATGGCATTTACACCGGTCAATTCCTCTCCGTTATAGAAAACTTTTGGGTACTGCTTTTCAATTACAAGATTGCACTTCAGGTGATCCACCACGCGCACATCATGACCTCTTAATTGTCCGGCCTCCACCAATCTTCTGGTGCTGTACAACTTCGGGTCGCGGGAAAGAATGACTAGATTCATTAGTAGAAAAATGGAGCGTGAAGGTAAGGTGTCAGTTCAATACCATTTAGCATTTTTATGTAAAAAAAAGAATAATTTTTCTGCTTGGCCAGAAGACCTCATTTGTTGGTCTAAGAAAGAATAAAGACTTTGTTGGAACTTGCTTTAATCTATGCCAAACATTTTTTTCGTTCCCACAATTCCGTTGTCATTGTCTACCTGCCTGAGCACAAAACTTCGGGAGAACGTAGACCATTTACTATACTCCACCTGACCCATTTCCACCATTTCTAGCAAAGCCTCTAAAAAAGAAATGTCATCTAAAGGCAGGTCATAGCCGGCCCTTTCATTTCGAAGATTTCTCCAAGGGGTACGATCTGATATTATAACGGGTTTTCCCATTGACAAGGCTTCGGCAATTGCATGTCCGTAATTTTCTCCGCGAGTTGCCAAATAGAAGCAGTGTGCCTCTCGAATCATATCCGGTACTTGCCTCGGATTACATTCACCTTTAAAATCAAAGTGCACGTGATCCATTCTCTTCAGCCGACCTAGACATTCGTCAAAATAATCAGTATCACCTACAGGTCCAATCCAAGTCCAATGGATACGCATATTTTCCAATGCCGGTTGATCCAAAAAACGAACCGCTTCGCTCATTCCCTTTTCCGGTGAAATACGTGCAACGGTCACGAGTCTTAATTCACCGCTTTCCTTTTTTACAGGTTCGAAAGCCTCTGACTGCATGCGTGCAATATTTGGTACAACATACACATTGCTCAAATCGCCGAAGTGCCACCGCACTTCCTCTGCCTCTATTTCAGATGAAGCGTGCCAACCGATTCTATTGAATATCTTCAGCATTGAAACCAATTTCAAGAACAGCTTCTTCTTTCCTGATTTTACGGAAAGTGCACCCGGCTTGAGCATACCACGTGGAGCCAAGATCACTCTTTCTTTATGCCCTTTGCGCGAGCAATACCACAGAGGAACAAGAGTGAAGTAAGGTGAAAAAAGTGAATTCAAATAACAAATATCAAAAGGGATTTGGCTCAAAATCCCGGTAATAGATTGATTGTTTATGGAAGCATCATCCAAGTACATCACTTTCGTATGATCATTGTATTCGATCCACTTACCTGTGGGAATATCTTCGTATGGACTTTTGCTATTCAGATCGCGATTTCCTGTGACAATAAAAAAATTAGCCTCGGAAATTGAGTCCACCATATTCACAATAGACGAAATAGGTCCACCTGCTCTAAATCCCGGGTAGAACCATTCGGTAAAAATCAAAATATTATTTCGTTGATATATCAATTATTCCTAAGTCTTACTAAAGTAATTAACGCTACAGAGGCCCATACAGCCTCAAGCACAACAAATGGCCAAGCCGGAATCAACCAAGAACCCCAACATGCCAAACCTGCACCCATGATATTGAGCCACAGATAAATCTTATCCTCTGCGTCAAACCATTTTATGCTCAGGCCAAAAAAAGCTATGAGTATAAATAATACTCCGATAGTACTGATTACATCCGCAGTGCTCATCCTTTAATACCGTTTTTTTTCATCCAATGACCCAGAACTACGAGATGCCATAATCGCGACCAAGTAACCGATGGATCGTCAGCCAAAAACCGATTCCATAAAGTTTTTATAGATTCCGGTTTGAACAATCCTGACTCATTCAAATATTGTAGATTAGTTTCACACAAAACACGTAGTTCATTTTTCATCCATAATTTCCATGGAAATGTGAAGCCCATTTTTTTTCGGCTGGTAATGTTCTTTGGTAACAAACCTTTCAGCGAGTCGACCAGTAATTGTTTTGGAGTATTGGGAAACTTGATGTTGTCTGGGACGGACAATACATACTCAACCAATCGATGGTCCAAAAATGGCACACGGACTTCGAGAGCATGAGCCATACTCATTTGATCTGCATCACGTAGGAGTACATTCTGCATATATGTGCGCATTTCCGCCACAGAAACTTTTGATAAAAGTGGTAAAGTTGAGTTGCCAACCTCTTTGCATATGGCATCAACAGTTTTGGACGGGTTACCCACTTGATATATCAACGAATCCAAATCTGCATTCGCCAGCACTCTCCGAGAATGTGGATAAGCATTTGCAAAGTCAACTTCGGCAAGGGACAAAATTTCACGGATCTTCTTGGTAGCCACAGACGGGGCCATTTTAGCCAAAAAAGTACCCCCTAAAGATCGCATTGCATGAGGAGCCACGTTCAACCATTTATTGGCCTCGAGTGTTTTCATTCGGCGAAAGACGTCGTAACCGGCAAACAACTCGTCGCCACCCAAGCCGCTTAATGCCATTTTAATGCCAGCTTCGCGGGTAAGTTTAGACACAACGTAGGTATTTGGCCCATCTCCACCCGGATGATCCATTGCATCGAGCGCCTCAGGGATGAGCTCCAAAAACTGATTGGCACTTACGCGAATCTCATGATGTTTCGTACCGAATAGAGCAGCCACTTCAGAAGACCATCGGCTTTCATCGAACTCCTTTTCGTAAAAAGCAACCGAAAAACTTTCAACCCGACCAGGGGCTATTTTGCTCATCAAACCCACTACAGCACTTGAGTCTATACCACCCGATAAAAATGCACCGAAAGGCACATCCGACCTCATGCGCATTTCAACAGAAGATTGGAGTAGATCAAAAATTTTCCCTTGAGCCGAAGTATCGCTGTCTATAGACGTTTTCGAGTTTTTCGCGGGATTCCAATACTCTGTAAAAGCAAGACCATTTTTGGTGACAACTGCAAAATGAGCTGCCGGCACCAAGTGTACATCCTCCAGAATACTTGCAGGCGAATGCACTGTTTGATAGGCTAGGTATTCTCCAAGATGATCGGAGGCTAGCTTTGCCTTTGCGAAGGAACCAGCAAGCAATGCCCTTTGCTCCGATGCAAATGCGAAGCTCTTATTTTGGTAAGTATAATACAATGGCTTTTCACCCATTCTGTCACGTGCAATAAAAAGCTGACCCTCTATTTTGTCCCAAATTACAAAAGCGAACATCCCATTAAACCTTTGTAGACATTCTTTCCCCCAAATGGAATAAGCTGCGAGCAGAACTTCGGAATCGCTGTTGGTTCGAAATTCATATTCGCTCTTGAGTTGTTCCTTCAACTCGAGATAATTGTATATCTCACCATTGAACACCAAAATAAGAGATTTATCCGAATTGTAGAAAGGCTGATTTCCATCCGCAGAAGTATCGATAATGGATAGACGTCTGTGACCGAGAGCCACCATCTCATCGATGTACACTCCTGATGCATCCGGGCCTCTATGTGCAATCGAATCATTCATTCGCTTCAAGAGTGCACCTGCAGACTCCTTGTCAGCAAATCCGTATATTCCACTAATCCCGCACATATTTTACTTTGTAAAAACTTTAATGACTTTACTCAATCCATCGCTCAGAGAAATCAAATCTCTACCGAGAGCAGTTTTCATTTTTGAATTATCGGGCTTTCTTCTGGTCATATCACCCTCTTCAAGTGCCGGCATATGAATTATTTTAGAGGATGAATTTGTTATTTCAATTATCAATTTTGCCAAATCGAGAATGGTCGTCTCGACTTCAGAACCGACATTAACGACATCATTCACAAATAAATTAGAGCGCAAAGAACGTTCACATAAATCAACATTATCATCAATATAGCAGAATGTCCGGGTCTGGCTGCCGTCGCCATAAACTGCAATATCCTTGTTGATGAGAGCCGCTCTGATAAATCTCGATATTACGAAATCGTCGCTTTGCTGTGGACCATAAGTATTAAAAAACCGAAAGATTGTATAATCAAGTCCATACTCTTTGTGGTAGGATCTCAAAAATGCCTCGCCCGCATTTTTTACAATGGCGTATGGCAATCTGGAGTTTAGTGGAGTCGTGTGTTCGTTTTGTGGAATATGAACCGGTTCACCATACACTTCACTAGAACTTGAATAGAAAATACGTTTGACCCCAAAAATTCGGGAGAGTTCTAGTACATTTTTTATGCCCTCAATATCGCGCAACACACTTACCGGATTCTCGAGTGTACGTTTTACTCCTACCAAAGCAGCAAAATGAAAAACGTAGTGAACATTATACTCCTTAAAGACCCCTTCGATATCGTTCCACACATTCACATCACCTTCTATAAAATGAGTATTCGGATAATTGGATTTGGGGATTTTTGCGCGATCACCCGTAACAAAATTATCGAATGCAAAAATCTGATCTTGCGAATTGAAAGCCAGTTTTGTACCTAGAGAACCAGGAATAAAACCAGCACCACCTGTAATCAGAATATTAGCCATGCTTCGAAAGTATTGATTCTGCGCATATATCTAGTATAGTTTGTGTCCATTTAGACATATCCACAGATTGCGATAATTCGTGACTTCTCCTTTTCATGTGCACAAATTCCTCGTCTGTGATCATAATAGCCTTTTGCATTGCAGCCTTCAGAGCATTTCTGTCGGCAGGTTTAATCACAAACCCGTTCTCCCCATTTCGAACAAAAGCAGATGCAGATCCAACCTCGGAGGTTACAATAGCAGGCATGCCGGCAGCTACCATTTCGTGTAGCACAACTCCCCAAGGTTCAATTACACTTGGCATTACAAAAAATGAAGCATCATTAATATATGTTTCTAAAACTTCGGGTTGTACGAATCCCAAATGCTTGATCTGTGCATGTATAATCCTTCTTTCCCACTCCTCCCCTGTACCCATGCAGACCAATTGCCACTCGGGATTTTGCGCCGCGAGTTCTACAAATACCCTCCAGAGTCCAAATATTCCTTTAAAATCGAGATAGCGACCGATGAATAGAAACTTCTTTGGCTTAACCAATTCAGATCTGCTCATGAAATTATTGTACACCACATTGAAGTATGTCGTGTCGGCACAATAAAAACCAGTTCTGATATTCTTTTCTTTGAAACCAAACTTGAGTGCATACTTCTTTTGAGGTTGACCTGGAACCCAGACGTGCGAAAAACGTTTCTTCAGTTTAAAAGGATCTATATATCCCGCTAGTCTTTGTTTCACAGAACCTTTCCATTGATTGTCCATCAATAGCACCGTTGGGATTCTAGCAAAATACTTGTCACATACTTCCAAATAACCTTTATCAATCCAACCCGAAACTAAGATGACATCAGGACAAATCCTATCAATTGTATCTGATAAAGCCTCATTGGTAAAGGATGCTCTATCATAAAAATAAATTCCTTCATCCGAGTCAAACTGAAAAGGTGCTTCTGCATTTACCGGATAGCGGATTATATGGACAGAAACATCATAGTGTTTCACCAAACTGCGGATACATGCCATAAAATACCCAGCCAGTTCGGTGTAAAGAAAAACTATGTTTTGTCTTTCCTTCACTGAGAGATCAGTTCCGTTTGATTATTATTTTCATCCGCAGAATCCAACTCATTGCGTTCAATTCGCTCGCGTTTGTTTTCCTTCCAGATGTAATAAAACAACCAGAGAAAAAATGGAAATCCATTGAGGAAGTAGTGACCTTGTCTAAAGAGATAAAGTAAGATAATAAGCACCACGGCGTTTGACATTACCCACATTTCATCGGATGATGAACGAGGTTTGAAGACCCAGCATCTAACCAAAAAAACCAACATAAAGATCAGTCCATATAGTCCCGTTTCGGACATTAACCTTAGAGCCATAGAATTCGCATCCTGCTTATTGAAGTCGATATCTACAACACCTTGCAAGTTGGTAAGTGAGTACCTTTCAAATGCCGTGGGGTGAGAGCCCAAACCAGTTCCAAATATGGGGTTTCTCTTAAAGTTTTCCAATGCAACGTGATAGTTGTTATACAAAACGAAACTCGACCCATGGATTTCATTATTTCTGAAATCTTCTGTTGTAAAGATGTCAAACGTCCCATCAAACCTTGCTCTAAATTCAGGTACACTTTCATAAGCATAGGTGAAAGTAAAGTAAAAGATAGGTGCGAAAATAAAGGCATATCGAATGAATCCGAAGTTCAGAAGCAACAGTAATATAGCCAAATAAATACCGAAAATCCCCAGACTGGAAAAAGTAAGTAGGTAGGCAATACCAATGATTATGCTTCTCCTTCTGGTCATGAATAGTTTTTTTCCAGTAGACAAATTGTAAATCGCTACAAAAAAAGCAGGAGCAATTACCGCGGCGAAATAGGAAGGTTCGGAGAAAATAGAATTCATACGAATACCAAAACCACCTTGGGTTACGCTCCACTTGTTGAGTATGAAACCATAGTCATATCCCGGTTTAAAACCTATTTGATATGAAAGGATTTGAATAATACCAATAATTGAAACTATATAAGCACCCGTTATGTAATATTTAAATAGTCGTCGGACATCCGATTGGAATAACTCAATTACATAGTGGTAAAAGACCACGGACAAAAAGAAACCAGTGAAAATTTTGATAAACTGACCAGTCTCATTTGAGCCAATCTGTATATAAGTAATTCCTGCTATGAGGAGCGGAAGGAAAATGATAAAAGGCAACTTAGGAAAGCCGTATCTCATGATGAAGATGGGGAAAAACAAAAGATAAACTATATAGCTCAAGTAACCCTCGAAAGGCTCCTTAAAGAATACAATTGAACTGACGAAGATGGTCAGGTAAATCGCAAATATGACATACTTGTTATTCAATGTTGTCTAAATCCCTATTTCTGAATTTTTTATTACGCTATCGCTCCCACTTACTACCTTAGTGAACCTACCTTTCATAGCTATCCATTTCTTTTCAAAGAATTCATAGGAAAGATATGAAATGGCCACAGTAATCAAAGTAGCACTGAAGTACAAAGCTAGATTTATAAATGGGCTCATTGTACGACCTTCAACGCCGCAATAGCGTATAATCGAAAGCAGTAAAACAATCACCATCAGATGATACATATAAATTCCATAAGATATTTTGCCAAGGAAAGTCCATATCCGACCCTTGCATTTTATGAGCGACGATGGTCCAAATGAGACATTCAAAATGACAACAAGAAAACAAAATCCATACACTAGATGAATTCCATTTTGCAAAAACGGTGGAGTGAAATAGACAAGTAGTGGTATAGCAATGATGGCTACTATTTGGGTAATGGGAGAAAAGAAAATATTTAACCAAGCCTGTTTTTTGTAAAACACCAACCACGCCCCTAGTCCACCTAGACTCATACATTCCAATTTACTCATTGCAAGAAACTTTCGGAGGGCTGTAAACTCCTCACCGCTTGCTAGAAGTAGGACGACCACCTTTATTGCAACCAAAAGAACACCGAAGATTAGGATGACTCTCAAGCTATTTTTGAAGTATTTTAACAGCACGGGCCATATAAGATAAAACTGTTCTTCTACACCAATACTCCAACTCTGACCGATGTTTGGTACAGCCATAAACATGGAGTAAGCCAAATTAGGGACGAAGAAAAGATAACACCAGAAGTTTCCCCAAAAATTTTGGTTGAATGCCTCCGATTGGCCTTTTACATAAAACCAAGGCAATTGTGGGAGCAAGAAAAAACCAATGATAAAGATGAGAAAATACAAGGGCCATATTCGAAGGATGCGCCTCATGTAGAAACTCCCAATATCTATATTGCCCTCTTGTTCTTTTTCTCTGAAAAGCAGGTAGGTTATCAAAAACCCACTCAGCACAAAGAAAAATACAACTCCGAGAGGTCCTGATTCTGCAACAAGAGGACTTAAAAAATGTTTTTCGTTATTGAGCACATGATTGATGGGTGCAGAAGTAAATACGGATCCAGAGTCGACCCACAAATTATCGAATCCGAAATACTTCTTCATCAGCTCAATGTGTGTAACAATTACTGCAAAAGCCGCAAAAAAACGGAGTCCATTGAGACCGGAGAAATAGATGGCTTTGTTTGTCACTTTGCGAAAATAGCTTGACAAATCAGAAAAAACTCAGGAAACCTGATCCTGCGCTTCGGTATATCGGAAAATGGCTGTCTCAAGTCTTTTAACTACCGATGGCCAAAGGAACAATTCCTTCACTTTTCTTCGAGCTGCCGACTGTTTGAGCAGCAAATCCCTAGGGCTGCATTGGGCGGCAATGAGAATGGCTTTCCTTAGGGCATTTTCATCGCCTGGTTGGATCAACCAACCTGTATTTTCATCTACCTCTATGTTTACGGCGCCCACATCTGAAGCAATAACGGCCATGCCCCTTGCCATGCCTTCAAGAATTACATTTGGCATACCCTCAGAAAAGGATGGAACCACGAGGACATCACATTTATCCATGATTTCTCGAATTTTAGCCGAATCGGAAATGGAGCCATGATAATTAACATAAGACTTTTTCAGACGAACACTTTGAGAAATGGGACCGATAAAATGAAATTCAATCGGATCTGTGTCTTCCCATTTAGATAATACGCTGTGCAATTCTTCAATACCCTTTCGGCGTTCATTTCGACCAATGAAAAGGAATTTTCGAATACCCTGAGTTGCCTTTCGATCGTTTAGAGAAATCCATTCCGGATCAATACCGCCGGATACTTCAGCAATATGACCTTCAGTAACACCCAAACCTTTGATGATCTCGGTAATATGCCCCCCATAAGAAAAAACCACATCTGCCTGAGTATTGTTCCATCTCACTGGACCTCTCAGCATTAAAGATTGAAGTTTTGCTTTCAAATTAGCATCCTTCTGAAACATCTCATAACCATGGAATTTGACACCTACCGGAGGCATTTGCGCACCGCGAGACTTTTCATGCAAAATATGCCAAGCACAAAATCCCTTCGCATAAATGAAATCAAATCCTGAGATTTGACTTTTTAGGACATCGTAAATTTTTCTAGCGTATTGATACGACTCCTTTAGATAATGTCCTGGAAGTATTCCCGGTTTTGGAAAGCGAAGTACAATGGCCTCAAAATGTGCGCCATTCGAAAGACCAATTTTCTCCATTACGGTGTTTCTATCAGGCATCTCTTTTGCATTCCATGGAACGCAATGCACAAGAGTAACTTCATGTCCACGTTCCAACATTTGCTTTAGCACGTTGCCCGAATGTCGCTGCATGCCCCCTAAAACAAAGGGGTAGATGCCATCTGTAAGCAATGCTATTTTCATAGAAGTCATGTAAAGCCTAGTTGTATCCTTCTTTCTTTGAAGTATGAATAGTCTTTTTCTGTATGAGCATTTCAGCATTTGAAATGATGTCCGAAGCCACTTTATCCCAAGTATAGGTTGCAACTACTTTGCGGTGAAATGCCTCTGCCAGATTTTTTCTCAGTTCATTATCTGAGACCAATTTTCTCAAAGCATCATAAACATCAGACGCCCTTTCGCCCACGAGAATACCCTCTGAGCCTTGATTCATAACATCTCGAAGGGGAACATTGTCTGGTGCAACAATTGCCTTGGACATAGCGCCATACTCAAAAACTTTTACTGGAGAACCATACCAATTGCTACCGGCCATTACAGCAATATCCATCATTTCGATATAGCTATACACATCTTTGTGAGGCACATTACCAAAAAATATAACCTTTGCAGAAATACCCAATTCGGATGCCTGTTTTTTCAATTCGGGGAGCACCATTCCATCTCCTACTATCATCAATCGAAATTGCGTTTCCGGCAAATCCGATGTAAGTTTCGCATACGCTTCAAGAAGTCGATCAACCCCATGATACTTGAATATTGAGCCCACAAAACCAATCACAAATTCGGAGCTTCTAATCCTGTATTGAGACCTTATGGCAGCCAAAAGTGCGGAATTTGAATAAGATTTAAACGGATTAATCGCATTGGGAATTACAACTATTTTTTCCACGACGTCAGGATACCGTTTTTGGAAGTAACCCAAAAGCGCGGAGGAAACGACATAAATCTTGTCGGCACTTTGCACTTGCAGTTTTTCTATCGCATGAGATTGTTGAATGAAAAAGGACTTTCCCTCCAGATAAATCTTTTCTTCGGTGTACGGAGCATTCATCTCCATAATCAAAGGTATACCGAACTTTTTTGCAGTAATCACTCCGGAGGCCATCAGGTAATATGCCCTTTCATAAATGACATCAGGCCTTTCGCTTTCAATCAATCTTTCAAGTTTGCGCGCATACCTTTTATCACACCGCTTTAGATCCCAATCCTTCAAACTCTGCCATATCCAATCGGGAGTCAACCACTTGAACAAAGCCTTAAATCCGGTCCGTTCAATATTTGTGTTTGGTCTGTTAAGTCCTTCGTCGTCACCTGCAATAAATTTAATTACCGTATGCCCCTTTCTCTCCAATGCTTCAATTACCTCGCGCATGTGAGTTCCTGGTCCGCTCGGCGAAAACAAAGAAAGATTTGGATGAGGATTATAATAGAGGATTTTCATCGGATCATTTTTAACAGTCGTTCGGTAGCAGCTACAAGCGTATAATTTGAAATATCAAATTGACCATTAAAATCCAAATGGTCGGAATCATATTGCTCGATCAATTTTGGAATATCCTTGTGAAAATCTGAAATTCTTAAGCCCAATTTATTTGATTCGATAAACTGCGAAAGTTCTCCTTCCGGACCTAAATAAAGAAAGGGCTTGCGCAGAGGTAGATACTCAAAAAATTTGGTGGTAAATTGATTCTTGTTGTAGTCGGCAGAAATGACCAAACAAAAAGTTGCCTTAGCCATTTCTGCAAATATTCCACTGCCAATGGTTGGGGAAATAGTAACACAGGAATGATTGGCAAATGCCTCGGATTCGATCAGATTGTCTGTGAAAATTTTGAAATGCACACGACTATAAAGTTCGGGTTGATTTTCTCGACAAGAATCCAGATAGCTCACCCAATCGGCAATAAGTTCTTTGGTGCCCGTGTACAAAGCGCCGCCATAGACGAAGCTAAGGACTTGGTCTTTCACCGACATTACTTGCGCATTTTTCGTATCATCTTCATCATAGAAATGTGGAAGTACCTGAAAACTTATATTTGGTAAAGTGAGGTGAGATGATTCCTCAACCAGTTTATCTGTTAGTTCGCGGTATGGAGAAATGACAATATCTGCTTCTCCAAAAACAAAATCCTGTTTTCTATTCTCTTCGGCTTTTGCTTGGTCCGATAAGAATGGCATTCCATAATTTTTGGCCGTGAGCCATGGGTCTCTATAATCAGCAACAAATTTCAAATTCGGATTTTTCTTTGCAAATAGTGCACAGTAATACAAAGCATTGAAAGGTGCACCGGTTGCAATTAAAACATTCGTTTTATGAGTGGACACAATTTCATTTAGTTTGGATTGCAGCAGCTCAGACCAACCAATGGCGACGTCGTATAAGGTACCCTTTTCTTTCTTTCGCAAATTTCTCATTGCACTTACATATCGAATTTTGTTCAGCACAGTGCGCTTTGGGTGCGAAATACTCTGAGGATACATTCGGGGAATAGAATGAATCTCTATATTGGAAGAGCTCACATCTTTCTGCCAAGAAGAAGTTTTGTTCCCTTTGATCGGATCTGCCTTTATTACAAAAACCTTTACACCACGCATAGCAAGTCCTTTGGCGAGTTTTGCCCAACGTCTTCCACCTATTCCTTGGTTTGGCGGAAAATCAAAGTTTACAATAATAATGGCCTCAGGGTTCGAATTCATTGTGAGAGTTGATGGCCTCAAAGATAGAGATAGCTCAACTTTTGTGACACCACGATGGATAAGAGTTCCAAAGGTAATCCACTAGATTCGTTTGTTCAAAAAACTCCAATTCGTTTACCAAAGAAAAGCGCACGATCAGTTCACTCATCCTTTCATAACTACCGAAGCAAATGTGATTTAGATCGCTTCCATTGATCGGAAAAGAAGGGATTCCATAATTGCCGATCATGGTTTTGTAGCCACAAAAAAGTCGTTCGAAGAGTATTGTACTGAAAGCAGACAAAGCTATTTCTGCCTCCTCGAATGAAGCGGTAGTTGGCACCTCAAAATTTGCAAAATGAAAACGCCCTTTTCCCAACATCTGCCCATAATAAGTTACGGCTTGATTAAGAACATCCTTCGCCTTCTCCCTTGGATGCAGAAAAACGCGAATCGAGTAATTGGGGTTCTCAGTTACAAAACGCGACAAATCTTTCAAGAGGAGTTCTTCCGCTTCAGGGATATTCATTCCTACATCGGAGTGATCTTGTGACAAACGAACCCATGATGCATGCGAATAAAAACCGAGAACCTTTGGATGAGAAATTGGCTTTTCGCGTTGGTATCTATTGATATATTGAAAAGCTCGTTCAGGGCCCCACTTCAGAATTTTCTTGTATCTGATAGAGTGATTGAATACCTTCAATTCCTCGAAGTGATAAGGCGAACTGAAAACAATTTTGTCGGAGATTAAGATGGAGTTATGAGTCGCCAATGGTCCGCTGCTCGGGATTTTCACTACTTCAATACCCCTTTGGAAACAAAGCCATGATATCCAATTTGACTCCAGTTCATAGGGCAAAAAATCGTATAGACGTTTAATTTGATAGAACTTGAGCCAATACATGAAAACAGCGGTGTCGTTCAGTTCGCGAATGAGGAGAGCCCAATTTGCACGATACTTTGAAAACAAACATTTCAAAACAAAAGGCATGCAAGCATGAGACCAAAGAATCCAGTAGAGCAACTTATTGACTTTTGGCATTTGCGGCCATTCAGCTTTTCCAAAATACAAATTTAGCTTTTCACCAGATTCAAATTCGATGTATTTCACAATGGCTTCTGACTGGGCGGTATATCCTCCGATCACTGCTACATTTCCTTTGGCATCGAGTTCTTTAATGGCAGTTTGCGAGGAGAATATTTTTCGAGAATTTCTAATCCACTCTCTCAATCCAATCCACGGATCGTCTGCAGCAGTAGCAGGCAATTGGAAAGAAATATTTTCGAGTAAGCAGGTTCTAACCAGAAATTCATTGGAAATAGTTTCATTTTCCCTTTTGTAGGAAGACAAAATCTTTTTGAGAGACTTTCTGACCTCTTTAAACTCCTTTATCAGCATGCTGCGATGATCAATCCATCCCCAGTGTTTTGCGAATTCTTTCAAATTCGAAAGCTGTCTGTTTAATCTCTGTCAGATCATTCATATCCATTGAACCCAAGTGGGCCTTCTCCGTTTCGAATTGGAAAGACTTCCTTAAAGTGAAGTGTTTTTCAAGATACTTCGCACCATGAGCAGAGGCAAATAATGCACCTGCGTTGCCGAGGGTATGGTCGCTGATTCCTTTAAACGGAGAGTTTTTAAAATCAGGCATTTCGAACTCATCCACACGGGTTGGATATTTCACAACGCAGAAGAGATATGTAGCATTTGGATGAATTTCGATTTCGTTGATAGGCGTATCGCTGGGCACAGACACAAATGTTGGCAGATTGCTTGCCATAATGCGGGCAACAAGGGCAGGCATTTCTTTGTGCATTCTGGCTGCAACTTTCAGGTAGGGCAACTCAAATTCCAAGCACCACTCGAGGCGTTCCTCGGTGAATGGAGTTCCGAATAGAGGAATATTCAGATTTTTTGCAAAATCACTAAGCCTCTTCAAACCTTTTTTATCAAGTTCGAGATAGGCCCTTTCAGCACCGAATTGAGTTGCGGTGTACAGTTGAACCTTCACAGCATCGGCTCCTGCCATTTTGCTTTGAAGAATCATTTGCTCGGCAACATCTAGGCTGCCACCGTGTTGAGGGAAAATTTCTGAGATGATGAACATATTTAAAACAATTAGAGGGCACGAATTTACGTGCCCTCTATCCTCAAATCCAATACAATACGTTTCGGTAGCACCGCATTACGCTAACACTATGAAAATCAATAGGTCGGAATAGAATTATCTATTTCCTTGGCAAAGGCAAGGATTCCCCCTTTGAGATTTATCAGGTTGTTGTATCCATACAGCGATTGCAATTCTCGGATTGCCTTTGCACTTCTGACACCGCTTCTGCAATGAATTACAACTTTTCGATCTCGGGAAATAGCTTCCACTTGAGAAGAAATTTGAGCAAGAGGGATCAACTCGCCGTTGATGTTTGCTATTTCATATTCGTATGGTTCGCGCACATCAATCAATTGAAAATCTTGGTTCGACTCGATCCACTTGTTCAGTTCAAATACATCAATTTCTTGCACTTCATCTTTGTTCTCCTCCACATCGGGGCCTATTCCACAGAACTGAACATAATCAATCAAACCTTTCTGAGTAGGATTGTCTCCATTGAGCGGATTGGCCGGATTGCGTTTAATTTTCAGAATGCGCGTTTCAAATGCAGAAGCATCAAAAATGAAAAAGCGACCGCTCATCGGCTCTCCGACTTTAGAAACCACCTTGATCACTTCATTGGCCTGCAACGAACCTAGGATTCCAGGAAGCACTCCGATAACACCACCTTCGGCACAACTCGGAACTAATCCTGGAGGCGGAGGCAGAGGGAACATATCTCGATAATTTGGACCGATATTTCCATTTTCGTCTATGTAATTAAAAACAGATAGCTGTCCTTCGAATCTGAAAATCGAGGCGTAAACATTCACTTTATTGAGGAGAACACATGCATCATTTACGAGATATCGCGTAGGGAAATTATCGGTTCCGTCGGCTACAACATCATAGTCCTTAATTATGTCGAGTGCATTTTCCGAAGTGATTCTCGTTTTGTGGGCCACAAAATTCACGTTAGGATTCAGACCTTTCAAACGTTGAATAGCAGCGTCGACCTTGTGTTTACCAACATCATCTACCGTAAACAAAACTTGCCGTTGCAGATTACTTTGATCGACAACATCGAAATCTACGAGGCCAATAGTGCCTATGCCGGCCGCTGTCAAGTACAGTAGCACAGGACTTCCCAATCCGCCGGTTCCTATGACCAACACTTTTGCGTTCTTCAGTTTTCTTTGGCCTTCTATATTGAATTCAGGAATAATGAGGTGTCTACTATAACGCTCAAGTTCCTCTTTGCTGAATTTTACTTCGCTCATTGTCTTTAAATTTTCAATTGTTAGAGTTATTCACACTACCCCCTGCAATTGCGGGTACGATACTGATTACAGTGGTTTCGGTTATAGGTGTAGTGTCCATCTCATCGTTGCTGACATCTTCATCTCCCACAAAAATCCGAATGAACGGTTGAACCTTTTCATTTTCGTCGAGAAGATGTTTTTTGATGTTTGGTTGTTGATTCACTAGTTCGAGAATCGCGCTTGTAACGGTATTACCCGAGACTTCAACCGACGACTTGTCGGATGTGAATTTGCGAAGCGGAGTAGGTACAATGATTTTTGCCATGATTAATTTATTATTCGTTGTTTAGTTTTCTTTGGATATAACTTCTAGGATTTGTTCCTCTTCAAAAAGTTTATTGTCATTTAATCTCCATGATCGGATGATCGTTTTTTCTTCTGGAAAAACCGAGAGAATCGTGTAGGAGAAAAAAGGTTGTGCGGCCACTCTATCATGTTCACTAGGAATAGCCGGGTGCAATGGATGGGAATGATAGATACCCAATAAATCTAAACCACTTTCATCCGCATATCTTTCGGCGAGCATGTAATCGAGAGGCAGTATTTCAAACCTTCTTCTCTTATCGCCTTCTTTTTGATTTGTTACTGATCTCACTTCGGATATAAGTCGAACTCCCTTCTCTTCACGACCAAACATAAAGCCACAGCATTCATCTGGAAATATTTCCGTTGCATCATTGATCATAATCATTGTGGTTTCGGCAGAAAATGCCAGGAGAAGTTTATTTATTTTTTGTTCCATAGTATCTAGACGGCACTTTTAGAGATTGACTTATTCTCATCGGGAAGAACAGTTACGACAACGCCTTTTTCTATTGACTCGGCCACTTTAATAGCAGCATATAAATTGGCTGCAGAGGAAGGTGAAAGTAGAAGTCCCTCATGTTTGGCCGCAAGAGGAATAAGTTCGAAAGCGGCAGTAGTTGAGATACTCATTTCTTCATCCGCCAAAGTTGATTTATAGATACCGGGTACTTTCGCTGTTTCAAGATGCTTCCATCCTTCTAGCCCGTGCATGGGAGCATCAGGTTGACAAGAAATCAATTTGATATCGGAATTTATCTGTTTCAATCCAGTACCGGTTCCTGAAAAAGTTCCAGTGGTTCCGAGGCCGCAAACAAAGTGAGTAATTCGTCCGTCTGTCTGTTCCCAAATCTCAGGGGCTGTAGATTGCACGTGAGCTTTCCAGTTATTATCATTGTTGTATTGATCGGCATAAAAATATTTGCCGGGAAATTTATCGTTGAGTTCTGCCGCGGCATATTGAGCGCCATCAGTTCCTTCAAGTCTACTTGTGAAAACCAAATCCACACCTAATTGATTTAGGTAATGACGTTTGTAGTCCGATATGTTTTCAGGCACACACAAGGTGAGAGGAATTCCTGCAACCGCGGAAAAGACTGCATAAGCGATCGCGGTGTTGCCGCTACTTGCATCCAAGAGACGTTTGCCATCTGAAAGTTCACCTTTTTCTATTGCTCGTCTGATGATGTTATATGCTGCTCGAGCTTTTACACTTCCGCCAAATTGTTGCCATTCCAATTTCACCAGCACCTCGACTCCCTGCTTAACAAATAATCTTTGTATTGGGAATAGAGGGGTTCTTCCAACAAGATGTTCAAGTTCCAAAATTCTTTGATAGGCGTCCCATCTAGTATTTCCTCCAACAAATGCCTGTGCGCTCATATCTTAAATAATTAGTTTTATGTAATTCTGCAATTTTTCTGTCTTCTGTTCTTTTTCCACTTCACATGTTACAGTCAAAAAAAAGTCCCTCCTGTTTTGAGCTAGGAGGGACTTTAATTCTGTTGGTGGAACACAAATGACTCAACCAAACCCTCCTGAAAGAAAGAGCTCACAACAGCAGCAACAGCAGGTGAAGTGATGAATGGAATTTGTCATTTTTCTACTTTTACTAAAAACACTACTTTAAATAAACTACTAACCAAAACAAAAAACCCCCCGGTGATCCGGAGGGCTTTCTAGAAAATATTTATGTTTTAAAATACTTCCATGAATTGCTTTACCGGATGGTCTGCATCTCGCTACAACAACAACATGAAAAAGTACTTTGAATCATTTCACTTTAATTTCGAGCAGCAAAGATAATTGTTCATCTGATAAAAACAAGCATTCATCGAAAAAAAACTTACCTTTTCTTTGATGCAATTAAGAAACCATGAATCCATATCCATTTATTCCCTATCGGCCTGCTCGTTTAAGCGCTGAAATCATGCGAGGTAAGTTGGAAGAATTAAAAAAAACGATGCTTCTTCGGCGGTCGGTGCGTCAATTTTCACCCGATCCAATTCCAATTGACGTTTTGCAGTTGCTCATTGGCATCGCTGGCACTGCGCCAAGTGGGGCAAATAAGCAGCCGTGGACCTTTTGCCTGGTCACGAATCGGGAATTGAAAAAACAGATCAGAGAGGCAGCAGAAGAAGAGGAGAGAAAAAATTATACGGGTCGCATGAGTGAAGAGTGGCTTCGGGATCTTGCACCTTTGGGCACCGACGAGAACAAATCCTTTTTGGAAATCGCCCCGGCCTTGATCGTTGTGTTCAAAAGATCTTATGAATTCGATCAGGATGGAAAAAAGCATCAGAACTATTATGTAACAGAAAGTGTAGGACTGGCCTCTGGTTTTCTCATACAGGCCATTCAAGAGGCGGGTCTGGTATGCCTCACACATACTCCCAGTCCTATGAATTTTTTGGAGAAAATTTTAGGGCGCCCCTCAAACGAAAAGTCCTTTTTGCTTATTCCTATCGGATATCCCGCCGAGGATTGTTTTGTACCCGACATCAAGAAAAAGGAAATGGCTGAAATTCTGGTTCATTTTGATTGAAATAACGCCGAAAAAAGCTGGTTTAGTACCCATTTATTGACCGATGACTCTGCAATTCAAGGGCAAAAATCTCTTTATCGCATTCATTTTAAGGATATTAAAAAAAAGATTTTGACTTGAATAATTGACCTATTTTTGGCGCGCATTTTTCAATCATAAAACCTCATAGAAATGTCTGACATAGCAAAGAAAGTAACGGCCATTATTGTTGATAAACTTGGCGTTGATGAAAACGAAGTCACACGCGAAGCGAGCTTCACCAATGACCTTGGCGCCGACTCTCTTGACACCGTGGAACTCATCATGGAATTTGAAAAGGAGTTCAACATCGCCATCCCTGACGATCAGGCTGAAAAGATCAGCACTGTAGGTCAGGCCGTGGATTATATTGAGGCTAACGCTAAGTAAGTGTTGGCTGTATCAAAGAATTTACTTTCTTTGACCATACTTTATTCCTGATTCACAACTTATGGAGCTTAAAAGGGTTGTAGTAACTGGGCTTGGTGCGCTCACTCCTCTGGGAAATAATCTCCCGGACTATTGGGACGGTCTTAAGAAAGGTGCCAGTGGTGCCAATCTGATCACCCGATTTGATGCATCCAAGTTCAAAACACGCTTTGCATGTGAGCTGAAAGGCTTTAACATCGAAGACCATCTGGACCGCAAGGAAGCCAGAAAAATGGATCCATATACCCACTACGCTCTTGTGGTGGTGCGGGAGGCTCTTGCCGATTCTGGACTTGACTTGGACAAGGTTGACAAAGACCGCGTAGGTGTGATCTGGGGTTCTGGAATTGGAGGTCTCTTGACGTTTCAAGAAGAAGTAATGAATTTCACTCGTGGAGATGGGACGCCTCGTTTCAATCCTTTCTTTATTCCCAAAATGATTGCCGATATTGCCTCCGGTCATATCTCAATTAATTTCGGTTTCAGAGGACCGAACTATACAACAGTTTCGGCATGTGCATCTTCCACCAATGCACTTATTGATGCGTTTACATATATCCGTCTTGGCAAGGCCAATATGATGGTGAGTGGCGGATCAGAAGCGGCGATTACCGAAGCGGGCGTTGGCGGCTTTAATGCCTGCAAAGCCCTTTCGGAGAATAACGAAAACTATATGACAGCATCTCGACCATTCGACCTTACCCGCGATGGGTTTGTGTTGGGTGAAGGAGCGGGCTGCATACTCCTCGAAGAATACGAGCACGCCAAAGCGCGAGGCGCCAAGATTTACTGCGAAATAGTGGGTGGCGGAATGAGTGCTGATGCCTATCATATTACGGCGCCTCACCCTGAAGGCTTAGGAGCCAAAAATGTGATGTTCAATGCACTTGACGATGCCGGTCTAAAACCTGAAGACATCGAATACATCAATGTTCACGGTACTTCAACACCACTAGGAGATGTTCAAGAAGCCAAAGCAATTCAAAGTGTATTTGGAGAACATGCGTATAAGCTGAACATTTCTTCAACCAAATCGATGACCGGTCACTTGCTTGGTGCTGCGGGTGCCATTGAGGCAATAGCTGCTATAATGGCGTTGGTTCATGATATTATTCCGCCTACCATCAACTTCACTACTACCGACCCTGATTTGGATCCAAAGCTGAATTTCACATTCAATAAAGCCCAGGAAAGAGTAGTGCGTTACGCAATGTCAAATACATTTGGATTCGGCGGACACAATACATCTGCCATTTTCAAAAAGATCTGATGTCCTGGACCAATTGGTTCTCTCCCAAATCAAAAGTTGATAAGCACGCACAGGCTTTCATCAAAAAGGCTTTTGGCTACACACCTAAAGACACCACTCTTTACCTGCAAGCGCTGCGTCATAGTAGTGCTGCCACAAAAATCAATTCTCAACTTAAAAACAGCAATGAACGGTTGGAGTTTTTGGGTGATGCAGTGCTCGATTCGATCATAGCCCATTACCTGTACAACAAGTTTCTAAGTTTACCGGAAGGAGAACTCACTAAAATGAAATCGAAAGTGGTGAGGAGAGACAATCTGAATATGATTGGTTACTCTTTGGGAATAGTAGAGGAACTTGACCTGAAATTAGGGAACCAAGAAATGCACGACAGTATTGTTGGAAATGCTATGGAAGCCTTAATTGGCGCGCTATACCTCGATCGAGGATTCGATGACACTCGTGAAATTGTGATTCGCATTCTCAAAAAACAAGGTCTGGACAACATCGTGCATGACGACGTAGATTACAAAAGCAAATTGCACGAATGGTCGCAAAAATACAAGCGCACATTACAGTACAAAGTTGTAGAACACCGGAACGAAAATGGAAGTAGCTTTTACAAGGTCTCATTGATGGTGGATGATCACGAACATGGACTTGGAAGCGGCAATAGCAAAAAATCTGCAGAACAGAATGCAGCAAAGATGGCAAGTGAAAATTTGCATATCAGACCACAAAAATAATTCCTTTTCATAGAAGGTGGATCTTTACAACAAAAAAGCAAAAGACTATGTACGGAAAACTTCAAGAATTTTTGCAGCAAGAAATAAACCAGATTAAAGAAGCAGGTTTATTCAAATCGGAGCGCATCATCACAACGCCGCAGGGTGCTGTGATCCGAACCACTGAGGGAAAAGAGGTACTGAACTTCTGTGCAAACAATTATTTGGGTTTAAGTAGTCATCCGAAAGTAATTGAAGCTGCGAAAAACGCTATTGACACTCATGGCTATGGTCTTTCGTCGGTGCGATTTATCTGTGGCACACAAGACATTCATAAAACACTTGAACGAAAACTTTCTGAATTTCTACATACGGAGGACACTATCTTATATGCAGCCGCATTTGATGCAAACGGAGGTGTATTCGAACCTTTGTTTGGAGAACAAGATGCAATTATATCGGACGAACTCAATCATGCATCGATTATTGATGGTGTTCGCCTGAGCAAAGCGAAACGCTTTCGCTATAAAAACAACGACATGAGTGATTTGGAGTTGCAATTGAAGGCCGCTTCGGAAGCGAGATTCAAAATTATTGTTACCGACGGAGTTTTTTCAATGGATGGATACGTTGCACAGCTAGACAAGATTTGTGATCTAGCAGATCAATATAATGCGCTAGTGATGGTAGATGAATGTCATGCTACCGGATTCATAGGCAAAACCGGTCGAGGTACAATTGAACTAAAAAATGTACTCGGAAGAGTTGACATCATTACGGGCACACTTGGAAAAGCACTTGGAGGAGCAATGGGTGGTTTTACATCTGGAAGAAAAGAAATAATAGAACTCCTTCGCCAGCGCTCTAGACCCTATCTCTTCTCCAATTCACTTGCCCCATCCATAGTGGGAGCCAGTATTGCCGTATTGGATTTGTTGAGTGAAAGCACTGAACTTCGCGATAAACTTGAAGTGAACATCAAATATTTCAAAGAGAAGATAAAAGCATGTGGTTTTGAAATAAAGGATGGAGATTCAGCTATCGTTCCTGTGATGCTTTACGATGCTAAACTCTCGCAAACCATGGCTCAAAGGCTTTTACAGGAAGGAGTTTATGTAATTGGCTTTTTCTATCCTGTCGTTCCAAAAGATGCCGCTCGCATAAGAGTGCAAATTTCTGCTGCTCACGAATTCAGTCACATAGACGCTGCGGTGCATGCATTTGAAAAAGTAGGGCGCGAATTAGGAGTCATTAAATAAGCATTCTGAATCACAAGGAGGACAACGCAAAAAAAAGGATGCACGATCAATACGACTGCATTATAGTTGGACATGGAATTTCAGGAGCCGTTTTAGCACAAACACTTCTTAGCGTTGGCAAAAGGATCCTCGTTTTTGACTCTCATTACCCTTTCTCTGCTTCGCGTGCTGCAGCGGGGATGTGGAATCCTATCTCATTCAAAAACTTGAAGCTCATTTGGAGAGCCAATGAATTTTTAAGTACCGCTTATCAATTTTATACCGATATAGAAATCACATCAGGAGAGCATTTTTTCCATCCAATGGAATTAACGAGAATCTTCAATTCTGTTGCCGATTCGAATGAATGGGATACCCGAAGCACGTCCGATGCATTGAAAGATCATATCACATCAGAGCAAGACACTTCTGTTGAAAAGCATTTTTTTCAACCATATGGATATGGCCTCGTGCGACAATGTGGCTGGCTAGACGTCCCATTATTTGTGGAAGTTTCTAAACAAAGGCTCGGGGATCGTTTTATAAGTGATTCCTTCGATTATAGTGCGCTTCTTATTCAAGAAAATGGCATTTCGTACTCAGGATTTCAAGCCAAAAAGATTGTATTTTGTGAAGGATCGGAAGTGCTCAAAAATCCTTGGTTCAATTGGTTGCCCGTAGAACCCAATAAGGGACAAGTACTCACATTGCACAACAAAAATCTAAATGCCGAGCGCATTATTCACTTCGGCAAATTTCTGTTGCCCTTAGGCGAAGGTCAATACCGATTGGGTGCGACATACGAATTCAATGACCCGTATCCTGAACCCACCCTTGCCTCCGAAAACGAACTACTTCAAACACTTGCTGAACTAAGCAATGAGACTTTCGCTGTGATAGAAAATAAAACAGGATACCGCCCAACGACCAACGATCGAAAACCAATACTGGGCTTCCATCCTACAAATAAGAGCATAGCAATTTTCAATGGTATGGGATCGCGAGGGGTGATGATGGCTCCACTCTGTGCCAGGATCTTTGATGAGATGATTAGTGAGCACATTGAGCCAGAGCGTGAGATTAACATAAGTCGCTACAGCCATTTGTTTCCCGGATGATTATATGACTCAAGTACAAATGTCTTCTCGAAGAAAGTCGAAAAGAAAAATAGCCTTGCTGCTAAAGACCTGGCTTTAATCCAGAATCCGCATTGGAAATCTATTGCAGCGCTAACCCCCTTTGATATCAAGCACTTTCTCGATTTTTATTCTCGATGTATGAATATACACCCTCAAAAATATCTGGCGAGAGCACTTGCTCTCTGCGGGGTTTATACCAATTCATAGCGAATCCCAATGCGGATTCTGGGTTAAACCTTAAATTTGCCGTAAAATTTTGATTCAAAATGCTAAATAAAAAAATAGAAAAAGCCCTGAATGATCAGGTAAAAATTGAAGCATCCTCTAGTCAGGACTATTTGGGAATGGCCTCATGGGCGGAGAACCACGGCTATACTGGTACGGCAACATTTCTTTATCAACACAGCGACGAAGAACGTCAGCACATGTTGAAGCTCATTCGTTTTATCAACGATCGCGGTGGTCAGGCTGTAATACCGCGACTTGAGCAGCCAGGCAAAGATTTTAAAAACCTTCAAGGTATTTTCAAATCACTTTTGGATCATGAAGAAAAAGTGACTCAAGAGATCAACAACGTAGTAGACATCTGTTTGAAAGAAAAGGACTATACCACACACAATTTCATGCAGTGGTACGTAGCTGAGCAAATTGAGGAAGAAACCCTTGCCAGAACGCTAATGGACAAGTTGAAGTTGGCTGGCAATGACAACGGCGCCCTCTATCTTTTTGATCGCGATTTGGGGACTTTAACACCTCAAGAGTCTAAATAACAGCTTTTTAAAGAATAAATGAGCCATTAAAACCCATCTATGGATGGGTTTTTCATTTAACAGTGAAGGGTGGACAAAGCATTGATTTCCTTGCATTTCCGAAACCTAAGCGGTCTAGTTTTGGTACAAGTATTCTGAACTCGGTTAGCCCTTATGTACAAGCTTGTTCTCTTACTGATGATAATATTCGTCGGGGGTGTTTCCTTCACCCCTTTTGATGATGCCGAAAAAATCGATGATAGCAATACTGTAATAATCATCAAGGCCAACTATTTGTATCAGTTTGCTAGCAATAACAACTGGCCTGACAATTATAAAAAGGGCAAGTTCTTTGTGGGTGTTTTAGGAAATACTCCACTATTTGATGAGATGGTAACAAAGTATGGGGCAAAACCTGTAGGTAATCAAATAATTGAAGTTGTAAATCTCCGCGACTTCAGTTCAGCGCGTTTCATGCACATCTTGTACGTGGACAAGACCAAGAAGCTCGACATGCCGCGTATTACAAAAGAATTGAAAGGAGAAAGTACACTAATAGTCTCAAGTTTTGAAGGTGGGCTCACCATGGGTGCAGACATCAATTTCAAGACTGTAGACTCAAATGTGAAATACGAATTGAATAAAGCATCTTTGGATGTAAAAAAAATCACCGCTGGAATTAAAATTCTGCAATGGGCCATAAAATGAAAAATTATTTGACACCTCTATTGGTTGCGCTCTTAGTGCTTCTGTCGGTGTTTGGCTATACTCAAACCGACTTGCCTATTACACAGCAAGCCATACAGCAGTGTCTCAATAAAGACTTAAGTTCTGCATTGGCCACTGTAGACCGCGCAGTTGGTTCTCCCGAAGAAAAGGACTCACCGCGATCTTGGTATGTCAAATCGTTTATACACAAAGAAATTTTCAAGACATCCACTATTCCTACGATCATCGAAGAGCACAGAACGAAAAGTGTAGAAGCGCTGGAAAAATGTATTGAGATTGACATCAACAATACTGAATGGGAACAATGCCGGGTTTTACTCGATTATATAGCAGCACACTACTACAATGAAGCAAATTCATTGGCTACATCGAGAAGCAACCAAGACAATGAGAAACCTCTTGCCTTATTCAAGGAATTCAAACGATTAAAGAGTTTGTCATCTCCGGGAAGTAACCTTGCGAAGGATGAAAAACAGTTTAAAGTTGCCATGGGTCAGCGATATTATTCACTTTGGGAATCCGCTCCGAAAAGAGATACCGATCTTATTGAAAAAAGTGAATCCTACTTTCTCGAAGCGATGGCCATTGACACATCAGACTGCGAAATAAGCTACAATATTGTTGTTGGTTTGTACAATAGGGGCGTTTATAAAATTCGTCAACTCGGCACGTCCACGGACATCAGCGAATTGATTATGATTCAAGAAGAAAGTGTAAACCTGTTTAAGAAAGCCATTCCCTACATCAAACATGCTTATGCGAATTGTCCGAACAAACCGGATGTAGTGAGGGCTATGTATTTTATCCATCGCTCTCTGGATCGCGAGGAAGCGGCCGAAAAATACAAGCAAGAATTAGAGACATTACTTCGGAATAAATAGTTGGAACAGATCAAATGAAAATGCGCTTTTCCATATCTAGAAAAATTGGTATCGGTTTCGGAGTATTCATACTTGCCGTAGGAATATTCATTTTCCTCACAAATGGAACCTTAACTGAGAGTAAAGAAATAAATCAAAAAATCAATAAAGTCTATTCTCCTTCACTGAACTCACTTCAGGTGTTGCGCAATCAGTTGCTGCGCGGACAAGGACTGATCCAGCAGTGGGCAACCATACAAAGTTTGGATAGTAGTGCTGAGCGCCTTGAACTGAAGGCATTGATGGAAGTGCATGTTCCAGGGCAGTTGGCCGAAATTGAGGCATACAGTACCAAATGGCGCACCTCTGAAGAACTAGAAAGAAAAAAACTCTTTCAACTTGTGGATAGTCTGTTCGGGTATTATAAGCAAGTGATCAGCTATTTGCCCAATTTTGAGAGCTACAACGATCACAACAATCAGATGATGGCCGAATTTCTGTTTATAGATGAGCAGGCCATTCCGGGAACTTTTAGGGCTACCAATGAGACATTGGATGCGTTGTATCATGCTCACCGCAATGACATGGCGAATCAAATTATTCAAATGTCCGACTCGTTCAGCAGACTTCGAATGTTATTGGTAAATCTTTCTCTTTTAGTAATTGTGATTGGTATTCTCATAGCCATTTTTACCACGAGATCAATAGTACGTCCTCTCAACCTTCTCAAGAACAAACTACTCAATCTGAGTTTGGGAATCTATTCTGTGCATCCTGCGAAAGCCGGTAACGATGAAATTGGAGATATGGCTGCTGCAGTGAACAAACTCGAATCAAGTTTTGAACGAACCAAAGAATTTTCAACCAGCATTGGTGGTGGAAACTTCAGCATGCAATTTGAGCCACTATCCGAGCACGACGAAATGGGTAAAGCATTGCTTCGAATGCGCGATGACTTATTCTCCTATCGCAATGAAATGGAGGAAAAAGTGGTGGCACAGACCATTGAAATTCGCAAACAGCGCGATGAAGTAGAGTTGCAGAGGGAGCGAGTTACAGAGCTCTATCAAGATTTAAAATCGAGTATTGATTACGCCCAACGTTTGCAAGAAACTATACTACCTGATGATGATTTGATCAGAAGTATGTTTCCGGATTCATTTGTTTTCTTTCGACCAAAAGCTACCGTTAGCGGCGATTTCTATTGGTTCAAGCAACAGGGCAACAGGAAGATTTTTGCGGCGGCCGATTGCACAGGGCATGGTGTTCCAGGTGCTTTCATGAGCCTTGTTGGTCACAATGTGCTCAATCAGGTAACCAAAGTTTTTACTCGCCCCAATCAGATATTGAACAACCTGAACAAACTTGCTGCTGAAGTAATGCGCGCAGATCGAAGCGGAGAAGGATATATGCGCGATGGTATGGACATCGCTCTATGCTCGCTCGACGAAAAAAATATGACGCTAGAATTCTCCGGAGCCCACAATCCAGTATACATCGTAAGAGGTGGTCAAATATTGGAAACCGAATGTGATCCGTTTTCGATAGGGTCCTTTGTAAACGGAGAAAAGGAATTTACAAACCACACCATTCAACTCGAAAAAGGAGATTGTCTGTATTTATTTTCTGATGGATACGTCGATCAATTTGGTGGACCCAAGGGGAAGAAATTTCTCCGCAAACAATTCAGAATGCTTTTGCTGCAAATAAACCATTTGCCAATGGCAGAACAAAAATGGCGATTGGCCGAAACATTGGATCGCTGGCAATCACATCATGATCAAGTAGACGATATCCTTGTAATGGGTATCCGCATTTGATCTCGAAAGTAAGAACATGAGTGTTTGCAATTACGATTTTACCTTTGACCCCAGATTTTGCAGATGGAATCTAGTACATCCCTGCAAGTCTGCCGTGACAGGCTGCTTTCTCAATTTTTTTTTATGTAGGAATATACACCATCAAATAATCCCGCGCTGCGCATTGGAAGTTTCTTGAGGTTAATGCGCTGCGGGATTCTCGAATCTACACGATGGAGCAAAGTAATAGTTCGACCTATGAATTCCGATATCTCCATCGCGTGATTCGGGATAATACCAAAACTGCTTATTAAAGGGTCCATGCTGCATTGCGCATTGGAAGTTTTTTTTGGGTAATGCGCTGCAGCATCTTGCATGCACGAAATGGTAAATGCCGTAATAGTAGCTGTTATAGGCCAATGGTGTGAAACGGAATTGGAATATTAAAGGATCGGTATTAGAATTTCATAGCGGATCCCGATGCGGATTCTGGGATAAACTGTATTTTGGGTATACATATCCGAAGACTGGATCAAAAGGAGCAGACAATATACTTCTGAATATCAAGACAAACCTTTTAGGGAGCTAATCTCAAAAATTTAAAGTGCCGACATATGTGAAATTCACATCAGCAAAGGCGGAATAAGGTCTTCTTCGATAGAAGATATCTGAGTTCTTGATGCGTTGACAATCCACAAATGTACATCAAGGAGCAAAAGCAGCTCTGTCCATGACAAAAGTCTCAACGGGGTTTACACATAAGACGGGAATCTGAGCGTCGTTTGTAATTATTTGTTGCTCGTAAGATTGATTGAAAATGCTCATGAAACTTGAATCGTAGAAGTTCATGATGCAAATCAGATCAGCATCTACTGAAGCCGCGTATTTAAGCAAAGATTTAACAAAACCATCACTTTTCGAGTCGGTGATTTCAACGCTATACGTTACGCCTCTTTGAGTGAGATAATCTTCGGCAAAAATGATGTTTCTCTGCAATTGATTTTTTAGAAATTCATCCGTTTCACCTGGAGAAACAAGATGAACTTGAGAACCAAAATAACGAGCCACATCACCCACAAGACTCAATTTTTGTTTGGTTTCTTTATGCAAATCGAGTGGGACTACTAGTTTCTGGTATCCTGATGGGCGAATGCCGCGCTCTTGACAAATGATAAAAGGAATAGAGCTTTCGGTTACAATCTTGAGGGCACGGCTGCCTGTGAGGAACTGCATACCGCGAAGTCCGTGGGTACCCATAATAATTAAACTAGCCTCAGTTTCGCTTGCCACTTTATCGATGTCTTCAAAAATAGAGCCGATGCGCACCATGGTTGTGATAGTCAGGTTAGACTCAGCCTGAATTCTCTCTTTTAAAGTATCGAGTTTCATGCGCGCCTCTGAAATCCCCTTTTTACTTGCAATTACGTGCAAGCAATTAATCTCTGCTCCAATTGCTTTGGCTACAACAATGGCATGTTCCAAAGCTGTATCTCCAACTTTAGTGAAGTCGGTCGGTACTAATATTCGCTTATTGGTGATTTGCATAAAAATCGATTTTGCGCAAATATAAATAAGCCTCAAGGAGTTTGAGCGAAGTGATGTTAGGCCCCCAGATAATAAATATCAGTTGGCAATAAACTCGGAAAGGCTATTGCGGAAAAGTTCAGGAGCTTCGGCGTGCACCCAATGACCCGCTCCTGGGATAGTGGAAAGTTGAAATTGAGGGATTATTTCTTTAATTCCGGCCAAATCCTCATCACGTATGTACTGCGAATTCGCTCCACGAATAAAGAGGGTTTCGCTTGAGATTTGGTGTTCTTGAGGAAGGCCTGCCGTCATATTCGCTATATTTTTGGAGAGTGCCGGAAGATTAAAGCGCCAAGCCAGAGTTCCTGGTTCTTTCCAATAAAGATTTTTGAGTAAAAACTGGGTAGTAGCTGGGTCATTTATTTGGGGAGAAATAATGGCTTCCACCTCTGATCGAGATTTAAAACTCGCAAGATCTATGGCACCAATAGCATCAAAAATATGCTGATGATGCGGTTTGTAGGATCGGACACCCATATCAATGACAACAAGTTTTTGCAGTAAAAAAGATTGTTCTTGGGCAAAACGCATCGCCACTTTACCGCCCAAACTATGACCAACCAGAATAACATCTCGCAGATCCTGATCCGCGAAAAACTGCAACAAATCCTCCGCCATAACATCAAAATTCATTTCACTGTGATGGGGAGAATTCCCGTGATTTCTGAGGTCCACGAGGAAGACTTCATAGTTGTGCGCGAAATATTTCCCATGGGTCAACCAATTATCGCCGGAGCCAAAAAGTCCATGCAAAATAACCATTGGAGCACCACTACCCATTGTTTGATGGTAGAGCTTTACCATGACTGCAATTCTCTTTTGTACATCTGTACAGTATTTTCCATTCCCAGGTATAATGCATCGGAAATAAGGGCATGACCAATAGAGACCTCCAACAGTCCGGGTACATTTTTAGCAAAGAAGTTGAGATTTTGTAGATTGAGATCATGGCCTGCATTAATCCCCAAACCGACTTTAACCGCTTCCTCGGCGGCGAGCACAAAAGGAGCAATGGCACTTTCAGGATTTGTTTCAAAAGCAACCGCATACGACTCCGTGTAAAGTTCGATTCGATCTGTCCCCGTATTAAATGCGGCCCGAATTTGTTGGGGATCTGGATCAATAAATACACTTGTCCTGATACCAGCATTTTTAAAAATGCCAAGTATGACCTTTAACTCAGCCCCCCTTTCCAAACAATTCCAACCGGCATTGGAGGTAAGAACACCTGGTGGATCGGGCACCAGCGTGACTTGATCTGGTTTAATCTCCAAAACTCTAGCTATAAAGTCTTCACTTGGATAACCCTCAATGTTGAATTCTGTATGAACAATCTGCCGCAATGGCATCAGGTCGCTGTACCTGATATGTCTTTCGTCGGGACGAGGATGCACAGTAATGCCATCGGCGCCAAAACTTTGAATAAGTCTCGCCGCCCTCACCACATCCGGTATGTTTCCACCCCTTGCGTTGCGCATGGTGGCGATTTTATTTATGTTCACACTCAGTTTTACCATGAAAGCCAAATTTGAATGCAAAGATCATTCAGATGACAAGGAGATAGGCCAATTATGTTAGGAGCCAACCTGACAAAGAGACATTCGTTTCAAAATGAATTGAAAAAAAAGTACAAATTCATTTCTTTCGTGCTTAACCCCGTTTGGTATGAATGGTCATGAACAAAGTCTACTTGAATGCGGTTATAGAAAACCCTGATTCCACCATGCAGTATTCACTACTTGTCTAAATATCAGGCTGCAGAGACCGCTGTTTCCAAATTGATCCAGGTGTTCTTTTCAACCATTTGGCCAATGAGATTTGTGCAAAACTTTACGGCTCGGTAATCCTAGATTAAAATAGACCTGCAATTTTTGGCTCGGTATTTACATAAGAAAGACATCCATTTGTGCATAGCGCACGTCTAAGGAGTAAAATAAAGAAATAGGGAAAGATCGAAATAGGTTGTATCCCCATTAAAGCAAACAACAAAAAATTGAAGACAGCCCAAAATCTCATCAACAAAAATCTCCCATCGCTTGGCAATGGCGGGGACGCTTTAGTTGCTCTCAACTTAATGGATGAATATCGTTTAGGACATCTTCCGGTAGTTGAAAACGGTAAATTCCAAGGTCTTGTTTCTGAAGCGGATTTGCTTGAAAGCGAGCATTATGAAGGACGAGTAGAAACCGCTGTAAGATTAATAGAAGTAAGCGTTCTTCCTGGTCAACATATTTTGGATGTACTGAAAGTGGCCTCTGAATACAGGCTCAGTTTGGTTGCTGTTGCCGACGAAGACAAAAATTATCTGGGTTCAATTTCGTTGGAAGATCTAGTAGAATATCTGTCCGACTATCAAAGTGCTTCACAACCTGGTGGCATCATCGTATTGGAGATGAATCCGGGTGACTATCACTTGAGTAAAATTGCACACATCGTTGAAGAAAATAATGCGAAAATTCTTCATACAAATGTGATGCCTTCAGAAGAAAATGATATGATGGAAGTTCACTTGAAGATCAACAAATCCGATTTGAATGCCATATTGCAAAGTCTCAATCGCTTTGGATTTCAAGTCAAAGCGAGTTATCAAGAACCAGTCTACACCGAAGACTTGCGTAAGAGATATGAAGAGCTGATGAAGTATCTCAACATGTAATTGGTTGCTTGATTGCTCCACTTCTCTAACTCTGCTGCTGCTTCTTTTTTACTTCAATTGTCCATCAGGGCAAAATGTGCCATAGAGCTCGTTCGTTTTAGACAGCACATTTCTAAGCGAAGCACAATTTGTTGTTTAACCCAAATTTTGCAGTTGGAATCTAGTACATCACTGAAAGGCTGCAAAATCTAGGTTTAAAACTCTATCTCGTTATTTCGATTTATAGATGTTTGTCATATCGTACCTTCGTGCAACTATTGAAAAAATAGCTGATGCGAATAGCGATATACGGTAAAAGATTTGATGAGACTTTTGGGTCATACGTTCAAACGTTGATTGACTTGATTGTAGAACGAAATGTTTCATTGACGGTAGAAAAAGGCTTTTTCGAGTTTATGCGAGACGCTATTCCCGATTGTCCCACATTACCCACTTTTGCTCATTCCTCGGACCTCAAAGAAGTTGATTTCGTAATCAGTATTGGAGGAGATGGGACCTTGCTGGACACTGTCACATTGGTTCGCGACAGTGAAATTCCAGTGCTGGGAATTAACACAGGAAGGCTCGGTTTTTTATCGCTTGTAGATGTCGATTCTATTGCAAAAGCGGTGGATTCTTTGATCGACGGAAAGTTCGCAATTGATAAGAGATCCTTGATCCATGCTGAGTCTACGAACAACACTTTTGGTGAATTTCCATTTGCCCTGAACGAACTCACTCTGTTGAACAAAGAGAGGAATTCTATGATAGCCGTGCAAACCATGGTGAACGGTATTTATATGAACACTTACTGGGCGGATGGTTTAATTGTGGCTACTCCAACCGGAAGCACTGCTTATTCCTTGAGTTGTGGTGGACCCATTATAATGCCAGACTCAGGCAATTTTATTGTTACTCCCATAGCACCGCACAATCTCAATGCTCGTCCCTTTGTTTTGTCAGATCAGAATACCATTAGTTTGAAACCGGATGGAAGAGATTCCCAATTTTTAGTGCATTTGGATAGTCGAGCCTATAGCATCGAAAAAAACGACATCGTGCATATATCTCTTGCTCCTTTCAGATTTCACCTTGTAAATCTTCACGACCAGAATTTTTTCACGACCATTCGAAACAAGCTCGGTTGGGGCTTGGATATTCGCAATTGAGTGCTTTTTAATTAATTGTAAGACTGTATTGGTATTTCTGTAATAGTCAACTACCGCTTCACTCCATTGGAATATTACAGATTCATAAACGGTATTAGCACTTCATGGCGAATCCCAATACGGCTTCTGAGTTTATGTAGTTTGCACTATTTTATAAACAGAATGAGTTAACATTGGTATAAAATTGTGAATCAAGGAATTGCGATTAAATTCGCGGCTTCATTCATAATATGATACAATAATCATCACTGAAGCAAGTTACCCGTCCACTATGCGTTATCTCGCTATCTTACTGATTTTCATACCCTCCCTGTTTTTAGCTCAGGTCAATAAATATGATCGGAGTGCAGATATTGGGCTAGTCATAGGCACGGCCTATTACATCGGAGATGTGAATCCGACTAAACATTTCGGTACACGTCTGAAACTCAGTGGTGGTCTTACCTATCGAAATAACATAAGTAAGAGGTGGTCTATCAAAGCCGGCTTGTTATTTGGTCAAATTGAAGCCTGGGATGAAGATAGCGATAGTGAATGGATCCAGAATCGGAATTTACATTTCAAAAATCAATTCACAGAAGGAAGTATCCAATTTGAACTGAACTACTTTGACTATCAAATAGGACAATCGGCCAATTGGATTTCACCCTATTTATTTGCGGGAGTTGCATATTACACCATGAAACCGCAGGCCTATTTCAAGGGAACGTGGTATGAGTTGCAACCACTTGGCACAGAAGGACAAGGCACCTCAGAGGGAGGCAAAAAATACAATTTAAATGGGCTTTCGATGCCATTCGGTGCGGGTCTGAAATTTAATATCTACGCGATATTTGGACTTTCGATAGATTGGGGTCCACGGCGCACTTGGACAGACTACTTCGACGATATTTCCACTACTTACGCCGATCCTGACATACTAGAAGATGAAAACGGGGAATTGTCCTTTTTGCTGGCAGACCAAAGTATTGAGAAAGAAGGTATAAACGGCGACAATGCGAATATGCAACGGGGTGATCCCGGACGAAAAGACTGGTATTTTTTCACAACGGTTTCCCTAAACATTAGAATTGACAAGCCTCCCACATCATGCTGGGGTTATGTTAATGGAAGGGTGCGGCTTTGACACCAATAAGGAACTAAATTTGCGCCCCCTATCTGAATTTTCGATGAGCCTCTTCGACCAAATAGACACTACTCGCGTGCCTCGACATGTAGCCATCATTATGGATGGAAATGGGCGCTGGGCAAAAAGTCAGGGAAGGGAGCGGATTTTTGGTCATTTCAATGGTGTTGAAGCTGTGAGAGCCTCCTTGAAGGCTGCTACAAAGGTGGGTACCAAGTATTTAACTCTATATGCTTTTAGCACTGAGAATTGGAATAGACCCAAAGAGGAAGTAGAAGCACTCATGAATCTTTTGGTTCATACTGTAATGAGTGAGATCGATGAATTAGACAAAAACGGAGTTCGGCTTTTGGCCATAGGCGACATGGAAAACCTTCCTGAATCGTGCAGAAGTGAGCTACAAAGAGGAATTGAGCGCACCGCTGCACATGATAAAGTACATCTCATATTGGCACTCAGCTATAGCTCTAGGTGGGAAATCGTGAAGGCAGTGCGCCAGATTGTAGCGGAAGGAATTTCGCCGGAAAAAATAGAAGCCGAAACCATTGCTAAACATCTAGAAACCAACGAATATCCTGACCCCGAGTTACTCATTCGGACGAGTGGTGAGAAAAGAATAAGTAACTTTTTGCTATGGCAAATCGCTTATACGGAGTTATATTTTACCGAAACCTTGTGGCCGGACTTTAATGAGGAAGATTTTTATACTGCAATTTTGGATTATCAGTCCAGAGAGCGGAGATTTGGCCAAATAAGTGAACAACTAATTAAGACGAATCCCTGATATGACAGGCTGCCCATTGCGCATGTATTCTCCAAAGAGTATTCTTCAAGTATTTACCAAATGCCTATTAATGTTCGCATTGGTGTGCTTTTTTGCATTTAATTTCGTTTCAGCGACTAGCGCTCAAGAAACCTTTGGAGCAGGTGTAGACTACACAAAGCCCAAAAACTATACAGTAGCCGGTATTACAGTGGTTGGAGCAGAGTACACGGATGTGCAGGCGATAAAACTCTTTACTGGAATCAGAGAAGGTGAAGAAATAACCATTCCGGGAGATGCTTTTTCGAAAGCGATAAAAAATCTATGGAGCCAGCGATTGTTTACAGAAATCTCGATCAACATTGCTGAAATAAGGGGCAATGAAGTTTTTCTAGTCATCTATTTAACAGAAATGCCTCGCTTGGCTCGTTATGGTTTCCCGGGAATAAAAAAATCCGAAGCAGAAAACCTCCGTGAAAAATTGGACATCCGCAGTGGTATCATAGTAAGTGAAAACCTCAAGCGCACGTCCATTAACGTGATTCGAAACTACTACATCGAAAAAGGTTATTTCAATGTAACAGTTCGCGATTCTGTTACACCCGACGCGATTATGGCGAACAGTGTTTTCCTTATGTTTCTTGTTGACAAAGGAGAACGAGTAAAAGTGGAGTCGATCAATATTGAGGGAGAGACCATTTTGATTGAGAAAAAAATCAAGAGGACAATGAAAAACACCAAGGAAAAGGCTTGGTGGAGGATATTCAAGTCTTCGAAGTTTATGGAGCCTGAATTTGAAGAAGACCTAGATAGAGTTGTAGCTAAATACAATAAGGAAGGATTCAGAAATGCAAGAATTATAAGCGATACAGTGAGAAGAGTAAGTCCTTCAACTGTGGCTGTAGATATTAAATTGAGTGAAGGAAATAAATTCTATTTCCACAACATCACTTTTGTAGGTAATACAAAGTACCGCACTGGTAGACTCGATTCCATTTTGAATATTGACAAAGGAGATGTCTACGATTCTGAATTGCTTTCTATGCGTATCAATGGCAATCCAAATGGCCGTGACTTGGGAACCTTATACTCCGATGAAGGATATCTAAACTTCTATGCATTTCCAGTAGAAACTTTGGTGCCTGGAGATTCCATTGATGTTGAAATCAGAATATTTGAAGGCAAAGAGTACAGGGTAGGAAAAGTAACGATTGTAGGAAATACCAAGACCTTTGATCATGTGGTTTTCCGGGAAATACGTTCACGACCTGGCGACAAATTCAGTCGTGCCGATGTGCAGCGAACGCAGCGAGAGTTGGCAGGACTTCAATACTTCAATGTAGAGAAATTTGATTTCAAGGTATATCCACATCCAGAAGACGGCACAGTGGACCTTGAATACATTTTAGAAGAAAAGCCTTCAGATCAAGTCGAACTTTCCGGTGGATGGGGTGGAAATCGCGTTGTAGGATCACTCGGTTTGAGTTTTAACAACTTCTCGATGCGCAATTTTTTCAAAAAATCTGCATGGACTCCCCTACCTACTGGTGATGGTCAAAGACTTGCGATAAGAGCTGTAACAAACGGATTGTTCTTTCAATCATATAACTTGTCCTTCACAGAGCCTTGGTTGGGAGGGAAAAAGGCAAATTCGTTGAGTACATCTATCTACAGTTCAACACAAACAAATGGTCAGCGCAAAACCATCAATGGAGAAACTAATCCACTTCGTCAATCGTTGAATATTTTAGGAGCTACGGCGTCACTTGGAAAGAGATTACAGAAGCCCGACGACTGGTTTTTGGTTTACGCCGGTATCTCGTATCAGCATTTCGATTTGAATAATTTTGGTTCTTTCTTCAGTTTCACTGATGGATTTTCGAACAATTTGGCTGCGAATTTCACGATAGAAAGAAATTCCATATCCGTACCTATTTATCCAACATTCGGTTCGAAAGTTACACTTGTAACCAAAATGACTTTTCCTTATACACTCTGGGGAGAAAGGGTACAGAACAAGACCTACGACTATCAAAACATGTCTGATCAGGAGCGCTTCGACTGGGTAGAATACTACAAGGTGAAGTTCACTGCAGAATGGTACACACCACTCAATCGTCATAAAGAGCGCCAATTTGTGCTAGCCAATAAAATCGGATTTGGATTTTTGGGCACCTACAATTCCAGGTTAGGCGAATCACCGTTTGAGCGTTTCTATTTGGGAGGAGTTTTCCTCTCTGGTTTCTTGCTCGATGGACGAGAGATTGTGAACCTGCGTGGTTACGATGATTTGGCTCTTACATTCCCTAGCGACCGAGTTGGATCGCCAGTAATAGCCAAGTACTCCACAGAGATAAGATATCCCCTTAGCACCAATCCAAATGCCACTATATATGCATTAGGATTCGTGGAGGCGGGAAATACTTGGACCAGTCTGAAGAACTTCAGTCCGTTCAATTTATATAGATCCGGTGGAGTTGGATTGCGCATATTCCTCCCGATGTTTGGACTCCTTGGATTCGACTATGGATGGCGCTTAGACGATGTTCCTTTCAGCCCGAATATGGCCAAAGGACAGTTCCACTTCTCTATTGGCATGAATCTTGGCGAACTGTAATTGTAGATAACTAATTTGGTACGTAATTTTGAATAAAAAATAAGTAAACACTCAAGAATGCACAAGATACTTTTTATAGCGTTTGCACTTTTGGCTATTTCTACCGGAGTGAATGCTCAGAAATTTGCTTATGTAGATAGCAAGTACATTCTGAGTCACGTACCGGAGTATTCTGCTGCCCAGCAGGAAATCAATCGTCTCAGTGCGGAGTGGCAAAAAGAAGTTGAATTGAAATACACCAACATTGAGAAACTCGAAAAAGCTTATCAGGCTGAGAAGATTCTTTTGACGGATGAAATGAGGAAGAAACGTGAAGAGGAGATTTCTCAGAAAAGAGATGAGGCAAAAACTATACAGAAGCAAAAATTCGGGGTAGATGGCGAATTATTTAAGAAAAGAGAAGAACTTACGAAGCCGATTCAAGACAAAATATACGAAGCCATTGCAGAAATCTCTTCACAAAGTTCGCTGATGGTGGTTTTCGATAAATCCAATCATTCAAACATGCTTTACACGAATCCTAAACACGACATCAGTGAAAAGGTGATCAAAAAAATGGGTTTTAAGCCGGGAGAAACATTAGAAGAAGAAGGCACAGAAGAGGAAGAAGGAGATGAAGGAGAAAAGAAACCCGGTGTTGGTGCTAAGGACGGTGGTGGCAAAGTGCCGATCAATAGCAAAGGCGGTACTAAAGGTGGCGGAGACAGAACCACAGGCGGAAACAAACAATAAGTTCATTAATACAGAATCAATTATAATTTAGAAATGAAAAAGGTCATTATTGCTATTGCATTTATCGGAGGAACAGTTTCAGGTTTTTCCCAAAAGTTGGGACACGTTGACGGACAAGCCATCCTACTTCAAATGCCGGAGAGAACTACTGCAGAAGATTCCATAAAAGAAATCTCTGCTGATTATCAGGCGGCATTAGATGAAATGGGCTCAGACCGCGAAAAGCGTGTTGCTGAAATTCAGCAAAATGGTAAAACATGGCCTGAGGCACTGCTTCAATCAAAAATGAAAGGAGTACAAGATCTAGAAACGAACATGGTCGACTTTCGTTCGCAAGCTGAAGAGGACTTAGCAAAACTCGAGCAGACGCTGATGAAGCCAATGGTAGATAGAGCTAAAGCAGCAATTGAAGCAGTGGGTAAAGAAGAGAACTTTACTTATGTTTTTGATAGCAGCACAGGTACACTTTTGTACATGAATGGAGAAGACATTACTGTGAAAGTAAAAGCAAAGCTTGGCATAAAAAGCTAGACGATTTCACAAAAGATATTATGGCATCACCAATGGTGATGCCTTTTTTTTGCCATCAAGTTTTCTCTAAATTTTGTATATTGCAGTTTGGATTTATAAAAGATTTTGATAACATAAGTAATTCCGTATAGGTATCTGTAATAGTCCAATACTGTTTCACTCGGTTGGCCTTTAACAGATAGACTCGCGGCATCTACCAATTCATGCTCATAAAATTGCTTGGACTATTTTATAAGCAGACTTGGTATAAAAGAGAATCTTGACCGACCCTAGAAACAAATCCGAGATAAAACCATCTTCAAGGCATTGAAAAAAAATGAACGTCCAATAGGTTTTTTTGACTCAGGGATTGGAGGTCTCACTGTAGCCGCTGCGGTAAAAAAAATGCTTCCAAACGAATCGATTATTTACTTTGGAGACACAGCACACCTGCCATACGGAGACAAATCCCCGGAATCCATTCGACATTATGCTGCTCGCATAACCAGTTTTTTAATAGAAAAAAAATGTAAGGCAATTGTAATAGCGTGCAATACTGCATCGGCTCATGCCTTCAAAACAGTGAGCGATGTGGCGGGTCCGAATATTCCGATTATCAATGTAATAGACCCGGTAGCAGAGTATGTAGCGGATAGATTTAGCGACGGAAAAATTGGAGTGATAGGTACAAAGGGCACGATTGAATCGAGAGTGTATGTAAAAAGGATAGAAAAGATAAATTCTCAAATAAAGGTAATGTCGTGTGCCACTCCCCTTCTCGCACCAATGATTGAAGAAGGATTCTTCAACAACAAAATTTCACAGGCGGTTATAGATTCATATCTAACAAAGCCCTCTTTGAAAGGCATTAAAGGAATCATTTTGGGATGTACACATTATCCGCTTATTTCGAAAAGTATTGAAGCGTTTTACAAAGGAAGTGTCGAGGTAATTGACGGTAGTAAGATCGTAGCTTCAGAATGCAAGAAAGTATTAGAAAGTATGAATCTATTGTCGGGTTCAACAACAGTATCTCCTGATCAATTTTTCGTATCCGATTTTACAGAGTCCTTTGAGGCAAGCACTCGTTTTTTTTTTAAGAAGAAAATTCATCTGAAGGAATCTCGTATTTGGGAAGGTTAGAGGATGTGCTCCCGCAATTGCTCGATAGCTATTTGATAATCGGGTTTCGTAGAGGATTTCATTCTCAGACCTATATAAATCCAGAATCCGCATTGGAAATCTATTGCAGTGCTAACCCCCTTTGCTATCAAGCACTTTCTCGATTTTTATTCTTGATGTATGAATATATACCATCAAATAATCCCGCGTTGCGCATTGGAAGTGTCTTGAGGTTAATGCGCTGCGGGATTCTCGAATCTACACGATGGAGCAAAGTAATAGTTTGACCTATGAATTCCGATATCTCCATCGCGTGATTCGGGATAATACCAATTCTGCTTATTAAATAGTCCATGCTGCATTGCGCAATGGAAGTTTTTTTTGGGCAATGCGCTGCAGCATCTTGCATGCACGAAATGGTAAATGCCGTTATAGCAGATGTTATAGGCCAATGGAGTGAAACGGAATTGGCCTATAACAGATACATAAACCCAAATCAAGCGATAGAAAAATTGCACCCTAATTTTGCCCATGAATGCAGTATTCTATCGCTTAGATTTGAGAATCCCGCACGCATTCCACAAAAATTGCCCTCATGCGTAATGCGGGATAAACGGTAATAGCACATCATAGCGAATCCCAATGCGGATTCTGGGTTTATTTCAAGTTGGCATTCGCAACTCGGCAACTCGGAACTTTGATAGAAACGTAAATCACCACAGTCTGATTCTCTTTTCCCGGACTCTTTCTAGACTAGTTCTTCGTCGGGTTTAGTTTCTTCGACAGATTCGGAAATGATTTCCTCTTTCTTCCCAAAAAATCTTTTTTGCCAAACAATGATAGATATGATACCGCTAGTAATTGATGCGTCAGCGACATTAAAAACCGGAGGGAATAGCTCTTTCACTTGACCTGCCCAAAATGGAAACCACTCAGGGAAGTGCACTTCTTTGGAAAAGTGGAACATATCCACAACATTTCCCATGAGGAACGCTGCGTATCCTTCGGACGAAAACACAGCAACACCATGATAAGGAAGGTAGTCGCCAAATTGCGGATCAAATACACAACCTTTGTCGAAAATGAGACCGTATACCAAGCTGTCCAAAATATTTCCCAATGCACCGGCCATGATAAGGGCGACGCAAGTGATATATCCCCAATGCATTTTTTGCTTTACTATTTTGAATAAGTAGTAGCCAATTCCAATTGCTACAATCATTCTGAAGATACTCAGAGCGAGTTTACCACCTTCTCCAGGAAGCATCCATCCAAAGGCCATTCCCGGATTCTCGACAAATTGAAGATTGAACCAACCCTCAATAACTGTTTTACTTTCACCGTAGGACATATTCATCTTGACCCAGATTTTAATAATCTGGTCTAGGGTCAGGATAGATAAAATCAGAAATATTACTCGACGCAAGGGTGACTTGATTTAAAAGCGAAATGCCGGCACTAGGCCGGCATTTTCCGCATTTGTATAATTAAGATTGCATATTTTTTGCTTCGATGCTCAAAGTAGCATGAGGTACTAAACGAAGTCTTTCCTTTGGGATCAGTTTTCCGGTTATACGACAAATGCCGTAGGTTTTATTCTTAATCCTGAGTAATGCATTTTCGAGAGCGCTAATAAATTTCTCTTGACGCGAAGCCAATTGAGCGACCTCTTCTTTGCTCATCGTTTCAGAACCATCCTCCATCATTTTGAAAGTAGGAGAAGTATCATCGGTGTTGTTATCACCATCATGCGAAAGGCTGAGTCTGAGTTCGTCCAAATCGCTTTTAGCTTGCTTCAATTTGTCGTGAATGAGCAATTCAAATTCTTTCAATTCCTTGTCCGAATATTTAACAGATCCGGCTGCAGCTTTTTGCAGTGGAGACTGTGTAATTACAGGCTTAATAGGAGTGGTTGACTCCCTTTCATCCAATTCGTTGTCCAATTCTATCTCAATTTTCTTCGCTACAGCAACTGGGTTCGGAGCAATTGGTGCCTTAGGCTTTTCGGCCACGGGTTTTGCAACAGGAGCAGGTTTTGCAACAGGTGTAGGTTTTGCAACAGGAGCAGGTTTAACGACAGGTGCCGGTTTGGCTACTGGAGTAGGTTTAACGACAGGTGCCGGTTTGGCTACTGGAGTAGGTTTTGCCACCGGCTTAGCAATCTGCTTTGGCGCTGGAGCTGCTTTTTTTGCAGGCTTAGTTACTACTGGAGCAACTTTCTTTGGAGCTGGTTTAGCAACCTTCTTAAGAGGCTTAGCAACTACCTTCTTTGCTGGTTTAGCCATTACCTTTTTAATAGGCTTAACTACTTTGGTCGGTTTCTTTTTAGCAACCGGTTTTGCAACCTTCTTTACCACTTTTTTAAGCGGAGCAGACTTCTTGGCCGGTTTAGCCGCAACTTTTTTAATTGGTTTAGCAACTTTCTTTGCCACCTTTTTAACCACTTTTTTAGTTGGAGCAGCTTTTTTCGCCACTTTTTTGGCTACCTTTATTACCGGTTTTGCCACCTTCTTATTTTTGGTTGTGACTTTGGCAGGTGCCTTTTTTGCAGCCTTCTTGGCCCCAGTCGACTTTGATTTTGTAACTACTTTCTTCTTAACAGCCATTTGTCCGCTTATTTTAATTGTTCAACTTTTCCAACGAAATACGGGTGAAGATATCTTCATCAATTTGAATATCATGTCCACCCGACATATCCGAAACTAAGTTCAGATTACCCGCTAAAATTTGGGCGCGAATATATTCCGAATTTACCACAATTGCATCGTTAATTGCCTCATGAGCAAGTATATTCACATTTATTTTGTCTGTGACCTCCAAACCGATCTCTTTTCGTAGGTTTTGGATCCGATTTACTACCTCACGAGCAATTCCTTCGCGCTGCAATTCTTCAGAAATTACAATATCTAAAGCAACTGTCAAAGCCCCGTTATTAGCCACTTTCCACCCTGGTATATCAACCGGTATAATTTCTACATCTTCCGAGTTTAAACCGATTGTTGTGTGGTCAAAATTAATCTCAAAAAATCCCTTTTGCTCGATTCCGAAAATCACATCCCTTTGATTTTCAGATACATACTTCTGAACATCCTTCATGAAGCCACCACATTTTTTACCCAAAGTCTTGAAATTGAGCTTCAGGTTTTTTACAATCTGCGCCTCCGTTTCACTCACAAACTCCAAAGACTTCACATTTGTTTCGCTTAGAATAATTTCTTTTACCGCATCAATTTTGTTCTTAATTGAATTGTCTAATACAGGAATTCGGATGCTCTGAAGAGGCTGTCTAACCCTAATGTTCTCTTTTTTACGAATGGAAAGAACCATAGAAGAAACGCGTTGGGCCAATTCCATTCTTTGTTCCAAATCTTTATCAATTAGACTGAGGTTTGCAGGATTGATAAGACTTAGGTGCACTGAATCGGTTCCCTCCGGTCCTGTAAGGTTGCGGAATAGCCATTCAGAAAAGTAAGGTGCAAAAGGAGCAGAAAGCTTCGAAACAGTAAGTAAACAATGAAATAAGGTTTCATAAGCGGATTTTTTATCCTCCGACATTTCACCTTGCCAAAATCTCTTTCGAGATAGGCGTACAAACCAATTAGATAAGTGTTCGTCGACAAAACTGGCAATAGATCTGGCTGCCGGTGTGGGATTATAATCGTCCAACAGTTCTGTTACTTCGAGGACAAGACTTTCCAATTTGGAGATAATCCAGCGATCGAGTTCTGGTCTTTGGGTAAAATTTTCAGAAACCGCTTCAGATGGAGTAAAGTCGTCGATGTTCGCATATATGGCCAAAAATCCATACGTATTATATAGTGTGCCGAAGAACTTACGTTGCACTTCCACAATGCCATCTGTATCAAAGCGAAGATTATCCCATGGCTGTGCATTGGTTATCATGTACCAACGAGTAGCATCAGGGCCGTACTTCCCAATAGTCTCGAAGGGATCAGCTGCATTACCCAAACGCTTCGACATCTTATTGCCGTTTTTGTCGAGCACAAGACCATTCGAAATAACATGTTTGTAGGCTACAGAATCAAAGCACATGGTAGCAATAGCGTGAAGAGTATAAAACCATCCGCGAGTTTGATCAACGCCTTCTGCAATATAATCGGCAGGAAAGGCCTTGCCATTGTCTATCATTTCACGATTTTCAAAAGGATAATGCCACTGAGCATATGGCATTGCGCCAGAGTCGAACCACACATCAATTAAGTCCGATTCTCTGAGCATTTTCTCACCACTTTTCGACACAAGGACAATCTGATCAACATACGGTTTGTGCAGATCAAAAGAATGATAGTTCTCTTCGTTAAATTCTCCCGGAACGAATGTTTCCAATGGATTTGAAGTCATGAACCCCAGTTCTATAGATTTCTCAATCTCCCTTTTCAAAGTCTCAACAGAATCAATACAAATGGATTCCTCACCATTTTCGGATCTCCAAATAGGCAGGGGAATACCCCAAAATCTTGAGCGGGATAGGTTCCAATCATTGGCATTTTCCAACCAATTTCCAAATCTACCTGTTCCCGTTGCCTCTGGCTTCCAATCGATGGTTTTGTTCAGTTCCACCATCCGCGCGCGGACCCTTGGAATTCGAATAAACCATGAATCTAAGGGGTAATAAATTACCGGTTTGTCGGTTCTCCAGCAATGCGGATAACTGTGCTCGAATTTTTCCTTTTTGAAAAGCTTGTTCTCCATTTGCAACTTTAGCACAATTCTCTCATCTACACTGAGATAAGACAATTTTGAGGTGTCCTTTATAAAACCTGAAAGCTTAGCTTTTTGAATTTCAAGCTCAACTAGTTTCTCCTCTTCGGAATAGTAATCCTCTTTAACGAATTCCTCACCATACAAGAATTCACCATCCTGAACAATGGGTAAAAACCTTCCCCGTTTATCTACGAGAGTAAGAGAACCGATACCATTGTCTTTTGCCGCTTGAAAGTCGTCGGCACCAAAACTTGGCGCTATATGCACGATTCCTGTTCCATCTTCTGTGGTAACAAAATCCCCTAAAACCACTTTAAACGAATCGCCTTCTGAAGGTTGAGCAAATGGCAATAGCTGTTCGTATCTGATTCCATTTAATTCGGACCCCATCATTTCTTGCAAAACTCTGAAAGGAATATTCTTATCGCCCAGATTGTAATCGGCAAAACTCACTTCGGAATTTTTATCTTGAAAATAAGCAGACAGTCTTTCCTTGGCGAGGATTACAACTTGCTTTTGACCGGAATACGGATTAAAAGTTTCAACGGCGAGATACATTATCTTCTTTCCGACTGCGAGAGCTGTGTTTGAAGGCAATGTCCATGGTGTAGTAGTCCATGCGAGGAAAAATAGATTATCTCCTAATTTCTGTCGAAGACCATCGTCTATAATAGCGAATTGAGCAACGGCACTCAGGTCCTTCACTTCGCGGTAGCACCCAGGTTGATTTAGCTCATGAGAACTCAATCCAGTTCCAGCAGCCGGTGAAAAAGGCTGAATAGAATAACCTTTGTATAGAAGATCCTTTTTGAAAAGATCGTTGAGCAACCACCAAACACTTTCTATGTACTTATTTTCATAGGTCACATAAGGGTTTTGCATATCCACCCAATAGCCCATCACGCGTGTCAATTCCTTCCATTTATCAGTGTACTTCATCACCTCTTTGCGACAGGCGATGTTGTATTCTTCGACAGAAATTGAGTTGCCGATATCTTCCTTTCTAATACCCAGAGTTTTCTCCACAGCCAATTCTATTGGCAGACCGTGCGTATCCCAACCCGCCTTTCTTTTGACTTGTTTGCCTTTTAAGGTTTGATATCTACAAAAAATATCTTTGATGGTGCGGCCCATCACATGGTGAATGCCCGGCAAACCATTGGCAGAAGGAGGTCCTTCATAAAAGACAAATTCCTGTCCACCACTTCTCTCATCGATGCTTCGTTGAAAGACATTATTTCTATCCCAGAAAGATTGAACTTCTGTTGCTAGGAGAGGAAGATTGAGGTTTTTCGTTTCCGGATACCGTTTTGACATATAAAAAAATAAGAGGCGCGAAGATACTGATTTCTTGGGGTTAAACGTGCATTTAAGGAGAGTATCCTTGTTGTAGCACATTGATTTAAAACGAATTATACTAACGGCTAAAAAAAGTTTAGAAATCATTAGTTCGCTTATAACCTTTTTTATTCAGTTCAAGTATAAAACCCTGCCCTGCAAGTGATATACGATCATTTATAGGGCCAACTATCTAACCTGGCTTTAAGAAGGAAAATACCGGCATCTGCGGATATGACGTGGCTTCTAAGTGATCCGATCACTTATTTGACGCGAAATTGAACTAAGATGTCAAACCATTAAACAGCCACCCGTAACGAACTCAACATGAGCAAATCGGTACTTACCTCCTCCTTCGCGAAGCAGTTTGCTGCTTCTATCGTATGGATCTCTCTTCTAGTCTTAGGGAATTCTTCGCGCATCAACGCCCAGTTGGTCGTAAACGAATTCGCTAGTAATGCCGCGATGATCAGTCAATTGGAGGGGACAGGGATCAACATCATTAATTCCTCCTTCACGATCAATGGCGTAGCTCACGATAGGCAAGTGGGCTTGTTTAGCAACACCCCCTCGGGTGAATTGTCGATTTCCAACGGGATGATTATCAGCACGGGATACGGCTCTGGTGCTGTTGGACCAAATAACTCTACGAGTTTTAGTGTTAACGTTCCCGGAAATGGAACAACTATAGATCCAGATCTTGCATTGATCGAACCTGCTGCGACAGAGGACATGGTGATCATTGAATTCGATTTCATTCCACGTCTCGATACTTTGCAGATTGAGTTTGCCTTCGCTTCGGAAGAATATTGTGAGTACACATGCAGTCCATTTAACGACGCCTTCGCATTTTTTGTCAGTGGACCCGGTATTGCCGGACCTTATTCTTTAGGAGCTGAGAATTTCGCTCAATTACCTGATGGAACCGGGGTAGCCATTAACAATGTGCACAACGGAAACTGTTTGGGTTGGTATGCACCTTGCAATCCCATCAATGCAGCCTATTATTATAACAACGCAGCCGGAATTTTTCTTCAAGCGGATGGTCTTACTGTAGGCTTGCAAGCCAAAGGTGCAGTACAATCCTGCCAAACTTACCATGCGAAAATTGTGATCGCAGATGCAGGTGACAGCTCTTGGGATTCGATGGTATTTCTTAAAGACTTTTCGTCGTTAGGACAAGATGTAACCGTAACCGCCGACCCAGCTTTTAACACGGCTATTGAAGAGTGCTCAATTGGTTTATATTTACTAGAACGAGCCGGAGATATTGATCAACCACTTACAGTTGATTTAACCTATTCGGGTACAGCGATCAATGGAGTTGACTATTCTCTTCTTCCTTCATCCGTTTATTTCGCTCCATATGACACGTTAGAATTTCTAATCATAAATCCTCTAACTGACGGGATAACGGAGGGTCTCGAATCGGTGACCATAACTACAACATGGTATATATGTTCAGAGCCGTTCTCGGCAGCATACACTTTTGATTTACAAGAACCAAGTGCCAATATAAATTGTCCGGCGAATTTTACTGTTGTTGCAAATCCAATTACATGCATTGGGCTGGTTACAATCCCTTTTCCATCCGCTACTAGTAATTGTGCCTCAACAAGTTTGTCGAGGATAGACGCTGTTCCATATTCCTCAAATTCACAATGGCCAATTGGAAGTTACACGATTACTTATCGTGCCGTTGCAGGAACGAGTGGCGACTTTTTCGACGACTGTTCATTTCAAATAAATGTGGTCGACAATGTGTCGCCTGTAATTTCGTCTTGTCCACCGAACATTTCTACAAACATAATAGGTGGATTATGTGGCGCCAACGTGATCGTTGGTGCCCTAGTAGCGAGCGATAATTGTTCGGCAGTAACGATCACAAATTCGTTTAACGGCACATCGAACGCCAGTGGATTTTATCCTGTAGGTTTTACGAATGTACTTTGGACGGTTACAGATGCCAGCGGAAATACAACTACATGCACAACTGTTGTGACAGTAGTAGACACTCAAATACCCGTTATTACATCTTGTCCTCCAAACCAAAGTGTATTTACCACGTCGGGTGCATGCACAAGAGCGGTTACAATACCTCAACCGACCGTCACAGACAATTGTCCATTAACGTATTCAAATTCTTTCAACGGAACTTCTAACGCAAGTGGTACCTATCCAATAGGCACAACAACAGTAACTTGGACAGTAACAGATCCATCAGGAAATATAGTCACCTGTGCGCATACAATAACTGTTACGGACAATGTTGTACCAACGATTACATGTCCTGCAAACCAGACTGTCTCAGCAGGAATTAATTGCACTATAGCAGTTGTTGTTCCTATACCGGCAACATCTGACAATTGTGGAGTAGCCAGTGTAACAAATAGTTTCAATGGAACCTCAAACGCAAGTGGTAACTATTCTTTAGGAACTACAACAGTGATTTGGACAGTTACAGATAATAGCGGAAACGTTGCAACGTGCAGTCACACCATAACAATAACAACAACCGCAATTAATACGGCATGGGCCAGTGCTGTGAATGATCCTAACTCATGCGTGTTGGCCACGGAACAAGCCTTTTGGCAGACACTTAATAATTTAAGTGCTGCTGGCGACGATTTATCGAAGCCGAACAACACCGGTATGAATAATACCAATGCGTTCTCATTGAATGATGTTAGTCGCAATGGTTGGGTAACAACAACAGTAGCAGAAACGAACAGAGAAAGATATTTTGGAATAAGTGCAGTTGACGCCGGAAATGGATCAGGCGGCATTGATTATTCGATTAGACTTCGTGACGATGCGACCTTGAGGATTGTAGAAAACGGAACCAATGTCAATAACCCTGGGAGCTATTCCACTGGAGATGTCTTAAGAATTTTCATTGACAACAATGCTGTCCGTTATTATAGAAATGCTACTCTGCTCTTTACATCAACCGTTGCACCTGCTGTAGCACCATACTTTGTAGACTGTGCAATGAATCAGCAGAATAGCACATTGAACAACATCTACATTACCAATCCAACATGTGGTGTATTTCAAGGAGGCTCTCAAACACTTCCCGTTGCACTTTCATATCAATGGTTTCGCAATGGAAACCCTGTAGGAACAAACTCCTCAACCTATACAAATACAACACTTAGCGACAACGATCAAATTACTGTAACAGTTAGCGGGAGTAACGGCTGTTCGGCTACATCACCGGCAGTTGTTGTGGATATACCGGTGATGAGTTGCTCAGGCAGCAATATCAATGCAACAACATCAGGAGGAGCTTGCTCAACATTGGTAACTGTTCCCAATCCAACAGTTACTGGAAGTTGCTCCGGCTTTTCGGTAACGAACAATTTTAACGGGACAACAAATGCAAGCGGCACATACCCGCTCGGAATCACTACGGTGGTTTTTACCATTTCAACTAGTTGCGGAACATTTGGAACGTGCAGTATCAACGTTACAGTAACTGATGATGACGCGCCATCTATTACCTGTCCTTCCACTCAAACTCTCAACCTAAACAGTTCTTGTCAGGCAACCCTTCCCAATTACACTACACTTTCTACTGTTAGCGATAACTGTAGTTCGTCGGGATCTATTACTGTAACGCAATCCCCTGCAGCTGGCACGGTGGTTTCAGGAACGGGCACAACTACAATAACCTTAACCGCAACAGATACGGCAGGAAATAGCAGCAACTGTACCTTCAATGTTACAAAAGTTGATAACATTGCTCCGACAATCACATGTCCTGCCAATATCACTGTGAATACAAATGGGAACAGCTGCACCGCAAATGTGAACAATGCATCACTCGGAACACCTGTTACATCAGACAACTGTGGCGTCGCTTCTGTTTCGAACAACCACCCTTCGGCCTCATACAGTGTCGGTACAACGAATGTAACTTGGACAGTCACAGACAACGGCGGCAATACCTCAACCTGCATTCAAACTGTGACTGTAATTGATAACAACCTTCCGAGCATTACTTGTCCCGGTGCCCAAACTTTGGTTCTCAATAGTTCTTGCACCGGAACGCTTGGAAACTATACTTCGCTTGCCACTGCGAGTGATCCTTGCGGGGTAGTTACTGTTACACAATCTCCCGCCGCTGGAACCCCAGTTTCAGGAGTTGGAACAACTGTAGTAACTCTGACCGTAACAGATTCAAGCGGGAACATATCAACATGCACATTTAACGTAAACAGAATTGACAACATCGTTCCTACTATCACTTGTCCTTTGAACATCACTGTGAACGTTGGTACAGGTACTTGTGTGGCTATTGTTGCTTCACTTGGTACTCCAATAACTGCTGATAACTGTTCAGTAGCTTCTGTAACAAACAATCATCCTTCGACTACTTATACT
>Ga0209490_10000072_pt1 | contig 107999 bp, 142 predicted proteins | sample MAT06_FD_187209 | JGI IMG/M metagenome (GOLD analysis project Ga0209490, IMG submission 187209) | Freshwater microbial communities from Lake Fryxell liftoff mats and glacier meltwater in Antarctica - MAT-06 (SPAdes) (version 2) | ecosystem: Environmental > Aquatic > Freshwater > Ice > Liftoff...
GTAATCCTATAACTAACACTTTATTTTGGCACGAAAAAAATAAAAACCATGCTTAAAAAATACATAATTACTTGGAGAATTGGTAGAAAAAAGAACGATCCTGAAAAATGTGTTCTACCAACAATTTTATTCGTTAACACAAATCATCCTTCCTTTAAAGAAATTAGACAGCCGGGATTTGTATTAGCTATAGGTTGGTGGGATTGGTCAATAAAATGCTTTTTACTATATGCTTAAACTAGATATTAAAAGGATCAAAGATCGACATGACAAATTTTCAAGATCTATTAAGCTAGATTCAAAAGATGAACGATGTACTCAATCTATCTTTATTGATAGATATTTTTCATTTCTAATGGATCGAGCTTTTAAGTTAAAGATCGATAACAAAATTTATTATGCATTGTTTCTAAAATCTAAATCAATTGTAAACTTCAAGTTTGAATACTTGAGTTATGGAGTTAGGAAACATCTGGGTTACAATGATAGTGAGTTTTCACTGTTGTTTATAAACGAACGAGGAAAGAGTGTCTACATGGAAGGAATTCATTACAATGAGTTCCTGCAGTTAGAGTATGAAGAAATTACTCTAGTAGAATATGCTAAAATTGTAAATTTGTTTATATGTTAGACAGGAAAAAAGAACAGGTACAACAAGAGACTTTTGAAGCCTGGTTAGCTAATGGAAAGTCAGGAACGGCTGAACTAGCTACAGGAGCTGGCAAAACATTTGTGTTCTTTAAATGCTTACTTAGTATGCCAAAAGGGTCTAATGTTTTATTCCTGGCAGAAACTATTGTGAGAGAAAACACAGTCTTGAAAGACGCTAAGGAATATAAAAAGTTCTATGGTATAGATCCATTGAAAGGATACAAGTTTAAATTTGCAACTTATCAAGGTGCTTATAAGTATTCGATTAAAGATTATTTTCCAAATGTCACGGAAGATAATACTTTAATTTGTCTGGATGAGGTGCACGACCTCATCTCTTCAGAAAGATTTAAGTTCGTTCAAAACTCTGATCTACAGAATAACAAAATTCCTAGATTAGGTTTATCAGCAACGATTGATAAGAAGACATTGTATCTAGTTCAGAATCTAGAAATCACTAAGTTCGATCTTCTGAAAACATTTTGTCCTGTTGTTTATACGTACTCTTTACAAGAGTCTATGGATAATAAAACGACAAGAGACATCAAATTCTTTGTAATTTCCAACGAATTAGACGATCATAAAAGAAATATTCAAGCTGGATTAGCTAAACAGCGGTTTTATACAACTGAAAAAGCTAATTACGCACATTTGGACAGAGATGTAAGATTAGCGATGTTTTCTAAAGCTACAACTCAGACTGAAATAGCCCAGAAGAAATGGAAAGTTATTAATGCTGCTACAAGAAGGGCCAGATTTCTTTACAGTTTACCATCTAAGTTGGAAAAATGTAAAGAGTTAGTTTCTAAGATTAAAGGTAAGACTCTAGTGTTTGGTCAAGATAGTAATAGTTTGTTGGATATATGTCCAACGGCGATTGTATCTGACAATAAAAACTATGTCAAAGACTTGGAAAACTTTAAGTTGGGTAAAACTCAACTTACTTGTTCTAATAAGATCTTAAAACAAGGAGAGAATATACCTGGATTAGAGAATTTAATTTTATTCGCGTATTACAGTAAGATGAAAGATTTTGTACAAATGATGGGTGGAAGTCTGCCCATAATTCTATTTAATTCGGTGAACCCTAAGTCTTTAAAGATATGGGAATACCGAGCCAAGCAGGGATTAAATTAATCCTGGGCGTGTGTAGAGACTATCTCCTTTGTAGGAGAGTAGGGAAAATTGTTAACTTTCCCGAAACAGTAGATATCTGATTACCAGATAAAGATATAGTCCGATCCTTATTGAAAAATAAGAATGTAGTACAGGTTAACAACTGATAAAATACTATATTAAATGCGAAAGAGACTTCGTAACGATAAAGCCGTGGGAAATGTAATTGTGTTTGTCACCTCTGGATCACAGGAAGAAAAATGGTTTGCTTCTATGACAGAAGAAATAAACGTAAACTTTATTTACTGCAAGACAGTAAAAGAACTTTTAAGTAAATTATGAAAAATACATTTTATAAGATCTACCAGAAATCCTCTAAGAGATATAGAAAATCTTCTTCGGGGAAAAATATGTGGGGACAATATCCCACTCAAGTATTGAAAGCCAGTAGTATCGACGTATTTGACGACGATTACGAAATCCACGTATTTGAATTAATACACATTTCAACTCAACCATTAAGAAATTAAAAATGACATTTGAAGAAAAAGTACGGTCAATGACCAGTAAAGAAATCATGCAAGCCATGATTGATGGATTAAACAAACCGTGGGTGACAGTAGAGATGTCTACTTATGGGTCATCTTCAGAAACAAAATTGTTTGGAATTTTTTCCAAAACAGTATGCTTTGGTTGTGCTGCAACTAATACTATTTGTGAAATTGTACAAAAAAAGTTCACTGGAAAAAATATCGACTATTTAGGTTGTAGAGCAAACAGTGTAAATTCTGATCCTCTGTTTTTATCTTATTTTGAAAACGCGATAGATTGGTTAAGGTTTGGAGACACTCACATGTACAACGATATTGCAAAAAGTTATGATTTTGCTACAATTAAAGTACTTGCTGACTTTGAATTACCAGGTTTAACAAACGATAATTACAAAGAGGTGATTCTTACTTATCAACAATATTGCGATAAATTGTAATGCAACAACTACTAATAGATATCGAATGTTTTACAAACTATTTTCTATTAGGTTGTAAGGATTATAAAACTAAAGAAACGTTTAGTTTTGAAATCACAGATGAGATTGATCAAAGGAAAGAACTATATGAATTCTTAAAATCTTATAACGGATTTTGGATTTCTTTTAATGGTATCCATTATGATAATATGGTTCTAGCTTTCGGTCAATCTCATCGTTGGTTTGAAAATCTAACAGCAACCCAATGTCTTTTAAGACTAAAAGAATTTTCAGATAAGGTCATTCGTCAAAATGATGATGATCGACAGTATTTAAGTAAGTATAAATACTTTAAATGGCAGTTTACTAATATTGATTTATATTTATATTGGGCTAAGTTATTAAGACTTAGTAAGAAAATCAGTCTAAAGTCTTTAGGTATTCAAATGGGATATCCAGTGGTTCAAGAATTACCACATAGTCCAGAGACAATCTTAGATATTGATCAAATTCAAGATATAAAAGTATATAATCTTGAACATGATTTAGGAATTTTAGAACTTCTTACCCAACAGTTTGAAGGGAAAGGAAGTATATCACTGGGTGCATTAGGCACCATACAATTGAGAGAGCAAGTTGTAAAAGATTATAAGATTGATGCGTGGTCAATGGATGGCCCTAAAATTGCGTCAGAGGTCTTATTACAAGACTACTGTAAGATTACAGGCAAGGACAAAGATCAGGTCAGGAAACTAAGATTTGATCGTCCTACAATCAAATTTGGGGAACTATTTGAAGATTTAAACGTTAAGTTTGAATTACTAGAAATACAACAAGTTTACGTCGAATGGTGTGAGTCTGTAGACACATTTAGTAAAGAATTTGTAACAGGTACCAGGAATCACCCGATTAAAATCTCTGTAGGAGTGGGAGGCATACATTCTATAAATACCAATGAGACTTATGCTTCTAACGAAGATTATACAATCATTACTGACGATATTATATCTTACTATACGACCAATATAGAAAATTGGAATGCTTTTAGGTTCCCTGAACTATTAAGTGTCTATTCATCGTTTAAAACTAAAAGGGTTACTGAAACTAAACCTGGGATGAAAAAACATTCTAAAGGTTCTCCAGAATGGGTTTCTTTTTTTCAACAAGACTTGTTTTACAAGTTGATTCTTAATGGTGTAAGTGGTTTTTTAGATATGGAACATTCCTGGTTGTTTAATCCTCCAGGTATTATGAAAGTTAGATGCGGGGGACAACTAATCCTCCTAACATTGATTGAAAAATGTATTATTAATGACATAGCTGTCATTAGTTGTAATACAGATGGCTTAGAGGTATTGATCCCAAATGGAAAAATGGAGTTGTATTTATCTCTAGTCAAAGATGTTGAACTTCAGTTCAATGTCCAATTTGAGAGAGAAAAATATAACAGGATTATCTATAGTTCTGTCAATGAATATATAGCAGAATTAGAAAATGGGCAATTGAAGAAGAAAGGATCTTATTTTATTACTCAACCTGAATTGGGTAATGGAACAGACTTTTTAATCATACCCAAATTATTGGAACAATATTTTATTAACGGCATTAGACCGGAAGTAGAACTTCAAAATCCAAAGTATCATATCTATGATTTTTGTGGTAGTCAAAAGTGTGATAGATCTTTTACAGTTCAATGGAATGGTGTCAAACAACAGCGTCTGAACAGATACTATGTCAGTACCAAAGGAGCTTATCTTTACAAGTGTAAAGAGGGTAAGAAACATCACATGCTGAAAGGTTGGGGAGTTCAATTATATAATAATCATGTTGAACAAGATTTGGTCGCTTATAACATTGATTATTCTTATTATCTATCGGAAGTCAAAAATATTATTGCGAAAATTGAACGACTTAATCAATTAACTCTATTTTGAAAAAGACGTATAAACTAGGACGGTTCATGATACACATATCTAGGGATCGTTATCGTGGTGGTTCCTTTACTATAGAGTTGACATTTCTTGAAAACATGAATTGTTGTATTTATCGGAGAGATATATCCAAAGATTTTGGTACACTAACTTTACAAAAAGATAGTGTGCTGAAAGGTTATCTCTGCTCTTTAAAAGAGGCTAAGTCGATAGCCTTATATTTTATATGTTTTAATGAATTTCCGCAACATGGTTACTACTAATATAGGAGAGTGGACACTGACTGTAATTACAAGTAGACAGATGCTTGGATTAAAAAGAAAAGAATTGGTTATTCACTTCTATCATACAAAAGATAGGTGCCCGAGATTTGATTATTATCATTTCGCAGCAAACATACCAATATTTGAGTACAAGTTACGTTTTGATGAACCAGGAGATATGTTCCTAGATCTAAGTTTGAAAAAAGCAAAAGAATTGGTAATACACTTTATGTGTTTTAATAAATTTCCATGACAAAAACTGTTATTTTAAACGAGACTTTTGTAGTTGAGATAACTCGATCTCGTAGTAAACAAAATAAAATGACTACTAAGTTAGTTGTTTACAAAAACGGGATTAATTTTATAACTTATAACGCTGTATATAGATCTCATGGAATACATCGTGAGAATCGTCGGTATCTTTTACACAGGCAAGTTCTATGTTCCTACAAACATAAAACGATTAACTCTTGGAAGGATGCTAAAGAATTAATCATACAAGCCATAATATACGGAACTTTTTTATGAGAATAATAAAGAAAGATGTTATCATTTATGGTAACACACACAAATTAGAGTTTAATATCTGGAATAATGTAGACACCGGAAAGACTCAATTTTTCCTTTATATACAAGACGTTTGCATGATTTCGGATATGGATAGGGATACCACAAGAAGATTAAAGTTTAAGGTCGATCGTGGTGGGTTTTACAACTACAAAGAATATCACTCTTCTGATACTTCTATCAGAGAATACAAGAGACTAATTTACCATTACATTTTACATGAATATAAATATGCTGACAATAACAAATGATGATAACTATCTACTTCAGGTAGTTCAGTTAAGGAGTGGATTTAAACATCCAAATGCAGATCGGTTACAGATCTGGAAAGTAAACGGATATGAAGTAATAACAGATATGTCCAGAAATATTGGAGATATCTGTGTGTTATTTCCATTAGAGTGTCAAGTATCTTATACATTATTGTCCAAACTCAATCTTTATTCGGACAAGACGATGAATGAAGATCAAACTGTTGCCGGATATGTGCATTCTACTGGTAGAATTAGAGCAACCAAACTTAGGGGAGTGGTTTCTGAAGGAATGTTAATTGATTTAGAATCTGTTTTAATGGTATGTAATGTTAGAAGTGATTGGAGAAATCACTTCCTGGTTGGTCAGAAATTTGACACCATTAATGGAGAACTTGTTTCCGAGAAATATGTTCCAGTTCTTCAGAAATCAAGTACTCCAGGAACTCCAGGTGCACAGAAAAATAAATTAAAAAATATTTTAGTGGAACCGTTCCCATTTCATTATTCTACAAGCAAACTCCAGGATAATGCGTGGAGGTTTAGATTAGAAGATAATATAGTACTTACAGACAAATGGCATGGCACAAGTGCTGTTTTTAGTAACCTACGTACTAGAAGAAAATTATCAATCTGGGAAAAGATTAAATCTTTTTTCGGATATGCTGTACAAAAAACTGAATATGCTAAAACTTGGGCTAGTAGAACAGTACTTAAAGGTGTGAAAAACAAACATGTTTCTAGTAATGGTTACTATACTGAAGATATTTGGAAAACGGTTTTTGATGAAATAGAACACACCCTGTTTCCAACATATACCATATATGGAGAAATAGTTGGGTATTTACCAAATGGTAAAATGATTCAGAAAGATTACGATTACGGTTGTAAACCAGGAAAGCATGCATTTCTGGTGTATAGAATTACTAACACAAATGACACGATTGTAGAATATTCGTGGGAAGAAGTAAAAGATTTCTGTCTAGAACACGGACTGCAAACAGTAAAAGAAATGTGGTCAGGAACCGTTGAAACATTTACAACTGACTTTGGACAAGAAGATGAAACATTCTTAGATTCTTTAAAAAGAATCTATCTAGAAAAGAATTGTGATTACTGTGTGAATAAAGTACCAGCTGAAGGAATCTGCATCAGACATGAATCAGAGTATCCTTACATGGCGTACAAGCTAAAATCTAAGGCATTTCTGTTAAAAGAAACTGCTGCCTTAGATACAAATGAAGAAGTTGTAGAATGATAAGTTTCTTACTAGTTGCAATTATCATACTCTTGTGTATGATAGATGACAAACTTCAAAATATTAACAACAGACTAAAATAATTAAATTATGGAAGAATTATTTGAACAGTTAATGACCACTGATACAGACATTACAAGTGAGCAACTAGAAAAGCTCACGATTGAAGAGTATCTAACTCTATTTGATAAAGTGCGATGCATTGTAATGAGTAAAACAATACCAAGATGCTACAAAGCAAATGTTTTACGTTTTGTATTTACTATACCAACCAAATTTACTTCTCAGTTTATAGCACACATCAATAAAACAACAGTATCTGACACACAAGTTAATAACGCTTCTTACAAAGAGTTAAAAGCTCAACTTACAGGTATTTATGAAGAAGTTAAACTTGATTGGAGAAATGCTACAATAGAAAATGCTAATCGGTCACGTCAGTTAGAATTGAAAATATATGAAATTGATATGAGCCCACGTTGCCCAAAAGGCGGATGGAAAAATTGGTAGAATAATCAAATTGTGTAATACCGAACTCTGTCAAAAGTGATGGAGTTCGGTTAATCTTAAAAATTATGGCTATAATGATTCTAGGAAAAGCAGTGATGACAAAATTAAGACCTTGTCAAGTAGATTTTGATCTGACTGTTTTTGGATATATGAGTATGGTGTTTAAAGAAAAAATGAAAACACGTGATCCAGACAATCTAACTAATGCTGATCATGCTGTATTAGAGATGCTTAGAAATGTCGATTGTTTTATATTAAAGAATAATGAAGAGTTTATGAATCGATTTACTAATTGTTTAAAATGTTACGACCTATATTAATAAAAGGAACGTGGTATTGTGAGAAAACAAACAACGTAACTGTCTGGTTTAGTGAAACAGAACAAGAACTTAACGATCTTTATAGAAGACAGATTTATGATTTTCGTAAAACAGTTGATAAAACTGATATCATACATGCTTTCCGCATGTATTGTACGGTAGCTTCACTTCTTAACTTGGAACAACATGTAGAAGATATCTTTTTACTAGAACTTGTAAATAATGTACATAATGTTTACATTCGTGTGATAGTATATAAAGAAGTTCTAAAACGAATGATATATTTTCAAGATCTTATAACCCTCAAAGTAAATGTAGAATGAAAATAGAACCTAGACTAAAAGACTTTATTGTAAGTAAAGGACAAGATATAAATGATTGTTTAATGTATCTTTTAGCTTGTAAACACGGGCTTAAATACAGAGTCAAAGAAGAAACTTTTGAGTTTCTGGTTGATAGCAATATGATTAAATTGGACTTGACTAATAATAAAATAATTCCAATTACTGGAATTTATGAAGGTGAACTTATAGAGGTACCAGAGTTTGATATGTCTATAGAGGTTGTGATTAAAGAAAGAGTGGATGAGTACAGATCAATGTTCAAAGGAATCAGATCTGGATCAATAGGAGAAAAACAAAAAGTCGTTCAGCTTCTTGTTAGATTCTGTTTAGAAAACAACAAGACATTTGATGATGTCTTAATTGTGACAAAAGTTTATATGGATTATACAGACTCCGGTGTTACTAGTAATGCTGACAACTTTATTTATAAAGTAGATAAATCTGGTCTCGAAGTCAGTTTACTCAAAATAGCCTGTGAAGAACAGGGTATGAGTTCTGATTCTGGAGATAGAACTTGGAAAGTAATATGACAAACGCAAGATTTCAAAGATTGATTGGGCGATATACAATTCATATATATCAAGAAGCTCAATTTATTCCAGCTTCAACTACTCAGTATTCTCTGGGCTGGTCTATATTCAGTCATACAACTTTGGTTGAAGGTCTTTCTCATGAAGATCGAGTTATAGAAGAATTTATTAGATTAATTGATCACAGCATTCTTAGAACAAATGGACATTTCTTAAAACTACTTACCAAAAGAATTAGATATTATGAAACGTTCAAAAAAATTAAATAAATATTTACTTCGTATTAAAAACTTTAAAAGATTTTTTACATACTACGATTCTTCAAGTTGGCACCCGCTGTATAACCAAGATCTGGAATATGAAGACCGGGCGTTATTACTTTTGATTGACGGTGTTGATCCTGAAGTTTTATCATTAGATAAAACTTTTAGACAAGCAATTAAAGATCGATGTAACTTACACGGAATCTTAATAAAGTCATAAGAAATGTATAGACCAGCAAATATAAATCGACCTCGACAACAGTTTTCCAATGATGCTAGTTCATTTAAAGGAAAAATCTTTATGCGACAATTTTACAAAGATCCCGTTAATCCTTTGGATTTGATAATAATGGAATTGTTAACGAATGTTAACGAAGAACTGTTATATGATAGTACAGAATTTATGGAATCGTTTAAAGCACGATTGATATCACATAATATATGCAACAGAAATTTATAAGTATCGAAGGATTATATCCAGATTTATTCAAATATTTACCGGGTTGGATTAAAGGAACATACTATTGTATTACTGGTGCCACCGGTTGTGGTAAATCGAAGTTCGCTAGATATTCATTTGCAGAATGGACTTACAAGTACTGTAAGTTACATAATATACCTTTTAAAATTATTTATTTTGCACTAGAAGAATCATTTGAGTTCTTTTGGACGTCTGTCTTATTAGATAAGTTCAGAGGGTCTACAGGGGTTCAACTGACATATTATCAGTACAAAGGTTATCATGAAGGTATGACTCAAGAACATCAAGTGGAAATTGACAAAATTATTCCAGAAATAGAAGAAATGAAAAAGTTTATTGTTGTGATTGATGATGTTAGCAATCCTACGGGGATATTGCGAACTGTTGAAAGAGAATTGGTTAGTCACGGTAAGTTAATAAAAGGAGATCCAATAACAGATGAGGAAGGAAATATAATTACAAAAAAGACATTTGTTTATAACGATCCTGATTTTCATTTAGTTATAGTTTCAGATCATATAGGATTAGCAGAACCTGAGAATAATAAATTTGCAAAAGTAGATACTCTACATCTGGCAATTAGTAAGTTATCTGAATATGCTTTAAAGATATTTACAAAAAGATTTAATGCTATTTATGTTGCTGTTCATCAGCAAGAAATGGCTGGAGAAAATAATGATAACTTCAAGCTGGCTAGATTAGAACCTTCTGAAACCAAGTTGGGTGACAATAAAATTGTAGGTAGAGACTATCAGGTTACATTAGGTTTGTTTAATCCTATCAAATACGGTCTCCAATCGTATCTAGGATATAACATGAAAGAGTTTGGAGATCACTTTAGAACTCTTCATGTTATAAAACATAGAAACGGCATCCCAAACATTACTAAAGCTCTTTGGTTTGAGGGTGTTGGAAATCGTTTTGAAGAATTACCCGCTGCTGATAAAAAGGCAGATATTATAGAATTTATAAAAAAGAAAAAAGATGCGTTATAACTCAGAACGTGTAGACTCAGAAGTAAATTTATGTCGGTGGCAACTTCCAGGACTTACCCCTGAACAAAAACAAGTTCGCTTGAATCGATCTAGAAACTATATTAGATTCATGGTTTCAAAAAATCGGGTTGTAGATCCTAGAAATCCAACTTTAACCCCAGAAGAATCTTTCTTGATCAGTGAATTAAATGACTTACAGGAGGCGGTAGCAAATGCCAAAGTTGCATTCTTTGAACACTTTTACACCAACTGCCCAAAAGTGGGATCTACTTTAAAACCTACAGCTAAATCAAGATTAAATTATAGGAATGACTCAAATGACTGATAAACAAAAATTGGCTTTATCTAGAGGTAGATTTAAAAGAAATTTATTGGGTGTCAAAGGGGTTTTAAATCATACGTTGTTATATACAGCGTCTACTCCAAAAGATAAACAAGAACTTATGTATTTAATGACCAAACTTGATTTTATGTTAGATTCTTATCGACAACGCAATATTGATCTAGGACTTACTCCCAAAAATAAAAGAAATTATGACATTATATGAAGATGTAGGCCAGTGCCTGAAAAGACTTCTCCTACTTGATCCTTACTACGCGTTATTCATGATAAGTTTGGATAAACAGGAAACTACGTCAGTTCCCACTCTAGCCGTTGCTACAAATGGAGTAGATATTAAATTATTGATTAATCCAAATTTTTGGTTTAAATTAAGTCCCGAAGAGAAGTTCGGTGTTTGCATACACGAAGTTCTGCATTTGTGTTATATGCACTTATTTACTGCTGAAGCTTATCCCAATTCTAAATTGGACAACATCGCTTGTGATGCAGAAATAAATCAATATATTCCTACGAAGTATCTTCCTGAAGGAGGTATAACACTAAAAGCTCTAGAAGATCAGTATCGTATCACCCTAGCAGAAAAAATGGGTAGAGACCATTACTACAAGGAACTTCGAGATAAAATTCCTGAAGATCACGACTTAGGAAACAACGAACATTTTTGGGATGCATTTGAACAATTGTCGGAGGCTGATAAACAAGTTATCATGAACCAAGTTGGTGCATTGATGGAACAAACTGCTGATGCAGTCAGTAAATCACAAGGTACAGTTCCTGGAAACATTGCAGGATTGATTCAACTAAGAAAGATTCCAGCAAGATTTGATTGGAGATCTCACATGAGAAGGTGGGCTGGAAACAGTAATGAGGTATATTTAAAACCTAGTAGGTTTAAACCTAATCCTTATTTTCCAGGAACTCCGATGAATAAGATCAAATTAAAGAAGCATATTTTATGCGCTATTGATACATCTGGTTCTGTAAGTACTGAAGAATTGCATGAATTTATGTCGGAGATACACAATCTTTGGAAGTTTGGTCATTCTGTTACTATCTTATGCGCAGATACAACATTGTATCCAGCGTATGTATATAAAGGTGAAAGCACAATTAAAATTCATGGTAGAGGAGGTACATTCTTCACTCCTATTTTAGAGTACTTTAACGAAAAACCAGAATATGGAGCTTTAGTTTATTTTACAGACGGTTACGCAGAACTGCCTCCAAATGCAGTTAGACCGATGTTATGGGTAATTTCTAGTAATGGAAGTCCGAACGCAATTCAGAGTCATAATGGCAAAAAATTAATAATAGAAAAATGAGTAAAGTAGAACGCACACAACTATCACCAGCTGAAACTAAAGACCATTTAGATCAGTATTTTCTTAACTGTGAAAACCAGATTGCACAAGGTCGTCGTCCCACTAGTTTGTGTTTAGAAGGACCGGCAGGTATCTCCAAGACTTCTTTGATCAAACAGGTAATTGCAGAAAAGGGTTACAGCTTCCATCAAATGAATGCGGCAATGATTGACGATCTAGGCCATCTAATCGGATTCCCTGAAAAAGAATTCCAAATGAATATAAACGGAGAAACTCAATGGATTCCATCAGAGTTTGCAGAAGAATATGTTACAAAATATGGAGCAACTTCCACCGGTCAAACCAGAATGTCTTATGCAGTTCCATATTGGTTAAAAAATATTGGTCTTGATGAAAAGTTTGTTCTATTATTAGATGATTTTACACGAGGTCTGCCTATGGTAATGCAAGCTTGTATGACGTTAATAGAAGAATATTCCTACGGTAGTTGGAAACTTCCTAAGAATTCCATTATTATGTTGACTACAAACCCAGATAATGGGGAATATTCGGTATCTAGCTTAGATACAGCTCAAAAGACTCGAATGAGGTATATTGAGATGAAGTTTGATGCTCAATCTTGGGCTCAATGGGCAGAAAGTGATGGTATTGATTCTAGATGTATTAATTTTGTACTTGGAAATCCAGAATTGTTTAACGATAAAAGTGATGGTATTGGTGGATCCAAGGAGTATAATGCAAGAAGTATGACCAAATTCTTTAATGACATTGGTTGTTTACCGGATTTTTCTAAACAACTGGGATACGTAAAGATTGCAGGAGATGGATCAGTCGGTAATACATTTACAAATCACTTCATTACATCTGTGAACAACAGATTGGACAAACTTCCAAGTCCAAGAGATTTAATGAAGATGAAATCTGAAGATGCCCTAAAGGCACTTAATGAAGTTTGTGGGAACTATAAGACCACAGGTGCTTACAATCCTGCAACAGCTTCAATCATGGCCAGCAGAATTACTAACTATGTCATTTATGGTCAACATGATAAATGGGGTAGAGATGAAAACCAACTGGTTATTAACATGATTTTACATAATTCGTTTGGCGAAGATCTAAAATTCTTCATGTCCCGGCAATTTATCACGCCCAAAGCCAAAGAACAAAGTTCTAAATTGGCGTTAATCACAATGCACCCGGAAATAATTAAAATGATAATGAGCTAATGGTAGAACCTAAATTGATACAACTTGCTTCAAGCGGGACTTTATACGCAAATGAAGCACTGATTAAATTTATTAAAAAGACACTAGGTTCTGGTTCTGCCGAACTTAAAGAAGGAGATAATCTGTACTTCTTTAAATCTGTTGGATTTAAAAGAGGATTGTTAGACGTGTCAGATATTTCTTATAAAAGATGTATTAAAATTGAAAAGGCCAATGCTATTATAGTTAATCCTAAGTTACATCTACCTATATCTCCATTAGGATTAAAAGATAATAAAATATTGACAACATTTGATCCAAATGATATGGACGATATTGTTTATCAAGTATCTTCTTTTGGAGGAGATTATGTTGATGAAATAGGTCAGTGGTTGGATCTGTCAAAGTTGAGTAATCAACCAAAAGTTATTTACGAAGAAGAGTTGAACACGTTCGTAAATAGTGGAATGATCATTAATTACGACAACATTGGGATAATGCTCGATATGTTGAAAACAGACAGGAACTTAGCATTTCAGATCCTGAATACGTGTAAGTTGGAGGAATCGCTCGTGTACGTGACTTACATCTCTTATTTTGCAGGTCGATTTAATTATAGAGCACACGACGTGCAAAACAACAAGAACTTAATAACATTTTTCGCGAAACACTCTTGTGGAAACGGTGTTCCGTCAAATATTTTTAAGAGATTGTTAAGTGAGCCGTTTATTGAACGACATTTGACAGCTGACATTGCCAAACAAATCTCTGAAAAACTAGACATCGGTAATGGTTATATGGATTATATAAAAGACATAAACATTGATTTCCAATGGAAATAGAAGAGTATTATGAACATGCCTCAATGTATTCTTGGAAATCACCTGGAGCTAATAATCCAATGGTTTGGAAAATTAAGGGTGAAGTTCTTAGATGTCCTAACTTTACTAAACCAGAAGAAACATTAATTGCTGGAAAGACTGTTTTCTTGAAAGACAAACCGTACAAATATTCTTTAAAAATTATTAAAGAATTTTTAGCTACAAAAAATTGTACACTAACTAAAGATCGAACTGTCGCTGATGTAATAGTTGTGCGGGGTGATATGGGAATTGGTGTATATAATTATCTGGCTAATAAACCAACGGAAATTGATTCTTATCTATTAAATATACATAAGTGTTTACACGTAGACACAGTTAGTACAAGTATTTCAAACTATTTAGATAGTCAGAGAGTTAAAATTGATTTTGACGAATCTATATATGAAAATATATGGTTGTTACTGAAAGATGGATCGTCGGTAAATGTTAATTTAGCTGCAATGACAATCATGACAATTGATTGGAAGGCGGTAGACAAAATGTTTTTACTGCATATACTAACTATGCATTTTGCACCTGCTGTAAGATCTTCTAATTTATCCCAGATTCCTGGTTGGTCAGGATTCACAAATAGAATGAATATCTCATGGAAATCGCATTATTATTATGCGAACAAAATTATTCAATTACTTAAAATGTATGAAGTAACAGAAAGCGAAATAAAATTAATTCATAAATTACTAAACACCTAATTAAAATGGTAAACGTAACAACACAACAGTTGACAAATTTGTTTGAAGGAACTCAAACATGGGAACAAATGGCTACATCTTTTGCAGCAGAAGCCGGAATTAAAATCACACCAAAAATGATCCAAGATATGTTTAAAGCCAATGGTTTTAATCTAAAGTCAAGATCGAGGAAAAGTGGTAAAGCAAATTGGTTTACAATTATTGATGACACATCTGGAGCAGAAGAGGTGACGGAGATCGGTGAAGAGGTGTTCCCAGAATTTGCATAAGTAAATCCCAAAAAACCAAATTTACTTTTAATCATTTAAAATTAATATGCCAAGTATTGCAATAGTAGGATCTTCAGGTGAAGGGAAGTCAACTTCTTATGGGCAAGTCCCAGAAATAGGAATCAAAGGATTGAATCCTAAAGAAACGGTTGTTATTAATGTGGCAGGTAAAGATCTGCCGTTTAGAGGTTGGAAGAAGTTATATTCTGGGGATATTGGAGAAGGAGGTAATTATATTCAAACATCTGATTCAGATACAATCAGTAAAGCAATTAAATATATTTCTGAAAAACGTCCAGACATTAAGAATATTGTAATTGATGACGCACAATATACAATGTCTTTTGAATTTATGAAGAGAGCAAAAGAATCTGGATACGGTAAATTCGCAGACATTGGAGTCAATGTTGGTAAAATTGTTGAAGCATCAAGAACTGCCAGACAAGATCTAAAGACATATTTTTTATGGCATCCTGAAAGAGATGGTTCTGGTAATTTAAAGATGAAAACCGTTGGAAAGATGGTTGATGATTATCTTACATTAGAAGGTTTGTTCACAGTTATTCTTTATACAAAAGTAGATAAAGGAGCGGATAATAAGATGAAATATCAATTTGTCACTAATAATGATGGACAAGTCCCGGCCAAATCTCCACTTGGAATGTTTGCGGATTTGTATATACCGAATGATTTGGGATTTGTAACTGATCATATTGACAAATATAATTCTGGGGAATGAAGTTACATATTGACTCAGACTTAAAAACTGTTACCATAGAAGGTACAGTTAAAGTATCGGATGTGATGAATCATTTAATGTCATGGTTTCCAGAAGATTGGGAACACTGGTCTTTTGTGCAAGATGTACAACCTCGTATTATATATAAGGAAGTTATTGTACAAAAAAACGACTGGAGAAATCCTTACTGGAATCCTTGGGGCACAATGACATATATAAATACTCCCATGTATTCATCGACTACAGACTTATCTAATCCTGCTAATTTAGTTGGAAATTCCACAGGCACAAACTCAAAATTAACACTTAATCTAAATCAAATTTAATCAATGTTTACAGGAACAAAACAAGGAGGTCAAACAGGTAATTATCTCAAGACGGGATTAACAGCCTTTAAATTCTTAGGGGTAAATCCTACAGTATCTCAAATTGAAGACTGGACTGGTAGAGATAATGTGCAAGAACCAAACTATGATTTGGCTGAAGATTTTAACCAAAAAACAGTTCGACCTGTCCATATTTGGTTAAAGAATGACGACGTTACTGTACATTTTAGATTGAACATTGGTACAGATGATGCTATTGCTAAATCAGGTAACTATCAAGTGTGTACTTCTACTGGAAGTATTATTTGGGCTAAGACAGCAGGTCAAGTAAAACCTGAATTTGTAGATCATAAAGCTTTGAAAGTGGGTGAAGCAGATTGGATTGATTTTGTATCTCGTCTAATTAACTTTGATCAGAAAAGTGGAGAAAATCTTTATAGTCAGATGACTCAGTTAGGTTTGGATGTCCAATCCCTATATGATGGAAAGAACAAAGGTGCAAATGAACTTGCTGCTTGGGCAGGAGAAAAGGACAAAAAGATCAGTATGGTCTTAGTTGTGACAGAAAAAGACGGCACAGATGCTAATGGTAATCCAACAACCAAGCGTTACCAAAATATAGCTACTGATTCTAATACATGGTTTCATGGAGAAGTAACAGATTGGGCGGAAGCTAAACTTTTGGAAAGATACCAAAAGTCATTAGATGTTGGTACAGGCCAAACACAGGCATATCCGATTATTAAAGCCTTGTTTACAATCAAGTATCAAGACTTTAAAAAGGAAGATTGCTATAATACCGTCCCAGATAATCCTACAACAACTTCTAGCTGGAATTAATGTTTAATGTTTAAAGGGACTAAACCAACCTACAGAAAACAGGAAGATGTGTTGGACAAGATTTCACAAGAACAAGTTTTTTATGAATATCTTGGTATTTATCCTGATTTGCGTAAAAAGTTTCTAAGTCCTTTTAGAAATGATAAAGATCCCGGATGCCGATTTACATGGTATTCCGGGATCCTTTATTTTGTTGAAAATACAATGTTTAATAACAAACTATATTGGTCTTGTATCGATGTAGTTATGTTTATGAAACATTGTACTTTTCAAGAATCATTGGAGCTTTTGTGGGATAAGTCTTATGTCAACACATCCAAAATTAAAAAGTCTTCTGTTCTAACATTTGTTCCAGAAATCAGATTTGAAAAAAAGTCTTGGTTAGAACCAAATTTGTTTATGTTGTCTGGTGAAATCTTAGAAAACGAATTAGTTTTCTTAGTTAAGAATTATTGGATAAAAACTAAATCTGGATGGAATAAAAATTCTATTCATGATCCTAATAAAAGTACAACTGTCGCATATTATTTTCCAGAAACAAATCACGTTAAGTTATATTTTCCTAATGAAACAGAAAACAAATGGTATTCTAACTGCTCTACAAAAGACATCTTTGGTTATCACAAATTAAAATATTATTTGACTCAGTCTAAAGATTTAGTTATTACTAAATCTGGTAAAGATAGACTGATGCTGGATTATTTTATTGGAGTAAATGCAATAGCTCTTCAGAACGAGGGATGTTATCTTCCCGAAGATGTTGTGTTTGAGTTAAATTCAAACTTTAACATTAGATTTCTTTATGATTCTGATATATCAGGAATTATCCACAGTCAAAAATTAAGTGAGAAATATAATTGGAATACACAAACAATAGATGTTTTACCCAAAGATCCTTTTGAAATGATAAAAGAATTTGGTGTAGACAATACAAAAAAATTAATATTATGGAACAAGACAATAGATTTAGTGTAAAAATTACAGGATTTGAAACAGAACAGCAGGCAATTGATTGGTGCCGCTGGTATGAAGGTGAGGGCGAGCAGAATGTATATTTAGGAGATACAGACTTATCTGCTAATACGGATATGGATAAATATCGAGAATTATATTCAGAGACCGGACTTAAAGTAAACGACAATTGGGAAATTGAACTCCCAATTCAAATATTAGGAGATGACGGTTAAGTTAAGTATAGAAAACGACGAAGAACTTAGATTATATATAAAAGATTGTATAAGAGGTCAGGTGTTGGCGTTTACTAGAAAAGAGTTTCAAGAATTGGTTGAAACGGAATTTCAAAGAAAGATAGAACATGCTTCTATTGACGTACTAGATACAATGTTAAAACAGTCTGTTGAAAAATACGTACTCCTTTATATACGTAGGATGGACTTCAATAAAATAGCAGAAGAAGTATTTCGTCCAATGATTGAACAGCCGCTACAAGAATTACTTGTTAGTAGAGACTGGAGCACTGTAATTAACAGTATTGCTCAAAGTAAATTACAATCTCTATTAGATAATGCATAAAGTAACTGCGTTAGCCATAAAAGATATCCATCCTAAATGGTTACATATACTTAATTCTCCAACAAAATCAGGAGAAACATTGGTAGATATCTTAGATAGAACTATAGAATCTATTGTAAAGTTAGGAGGTACGTTATGTCCAGATTCTCCAGATAAAATCTTACGTTGTTTACAACTAGATCCTGACTTAATCAAAGTCGTTATTATTGGACAAGACCCTTATCCTGAACCCAATGTATCTACAGGACTAGCATTTGCATGTGAGTCTAAATTCAGACCGAGTCTGGAGATCTTACTTCGTGAACTGAGAAATGATTTAGATGATCAGACCATTGGTGTAGAAACTGACTTTGATGGAAGTTTACTTCATTGGGAACAGCAAGGAGTTTTGCTACTTAATTCAAGTTTAAGTTGTAATGCATTTAAACCTGGAAGTCATACTAAATTATGGGAGGATTTTATAGTTAGTTTGTTATCTGTTTTAAATGATTTTAAAATAACTAGACCTGAAATGACATCCATCGTGTTTGTATTTTTAGGTAAACAGGCGCAATTATTTGAGGTTGAAATAAATGAAAAACTACATTACAAAATTATGAGATATCATCCAGCTGCTGAAACCTACGGTTCTAATAAATTCACTGGATTTTATAACGAAGTTAATTCAAAGTTAGAAGAATCTGGACAAGAAACAATTAATTGGATATATGCACCCGAATAAGAGAAAAGGTAATACATTGGAACAGCAAGTGGTCCGAGATTTACGTGAAAAATATCCTTTTTGTAAAACAACACGGGAAGGATCCAAACTATTAGATGACTGTAAAATCGACTGTTTAGGTCTTCCTTTCTTAGTACAATGTAAGGCTGGGTACAACAAACCTCGGTTAAAGTATGAAGAGTTGTACTTACAAATGAAAGAATTGGTGGTAAAGAATTTTCCAGAACATCATCCAGTACATAAATTACCTTATATTTTAATTAATAAGTTAAATAGAATAGAAGGCGGGAAGAAATCCCAGCCAGAAATGAGTCAAGTCACAATAAGTTATGACTTTTTTCTAAAACTAATCCAAACTTACAAAACAGATGATGCTGAAATATGATAACAAAGAAGAGTTCGAGGTTGATAGAGGATATCTCAATAGAACCAGAATCTATTTATATCCAGTGATAGTAACAATGAGATCTTATCTAGCATTGAAAGACTTAAAAGAAAGTTTTTTATGTGTGTCTTATAATAAATCTGGAATAATTTTATATTATAACAGAACTAATACGATAGGAATTAAGAAGTTGATTGAGACTTTAAAAGTCAACGGAGAATACATTAATGATTTCATGCACACAGAAGATGTGTATGCAATAGAATTAAAACCAGATTTAAACTATGATGCTTTTGAAGAAGGTAGATACACAGATATATATCGATCAAGATCTCAAATAAATCAGACGTTCAGTCTGAATAGTAAAACCAAGAAAGTTCTTATTAAGGATCCAGAATATAAACAAGTATTTGTTGATCAGTTAAATAAGTGGTTTAATACTAATTATACAATTGAAAAATATGAAAGTAGAACCGACGGATCTACGGTGGAGATTAGCCAATATGACATTCCGCCGTGTATGAATCAAGAAACTATAAACTATGAAAGAAAAAAATATCCAGCAGCAGCTTCTCAATCTAGAAAACTTAATAAAACAATATGATCCAAATGAATTACAACGAGAAAGTTACCAGCCAGCAAGATTTAATGACAGAGACTCACCAGTGGTTGGAGGCAGCGGGAGTACCACAGGAGGGAAGTCTGGAGCAGTGGATTCTAGTGAAGAACCTAATCTTGGAGGAGCTTCAAGAACTAGAAGACGCAATTGAAGTGAATGATAGAAGGGAGCAAATGGACGCTATTACAGATTTATTTATTGTAATTTCAAACTGGGATTATATGAATAACTTACACAGTTATAACTACTTTAGTAAAGTTATTGCTTCTAATAAATCTAAATTCTGTGCAACTCGAGAAGAGGCTACAGCAACTGTTTTGGCATATCAAATGGGTATGCATAGAAGCAAACCTGGTGAAAAGATAGATTGTTATTCTGAACAACATGGTGACCTATGGATTGTTAAAAGAGCCGACGGAAAAGTAATGAAATCGATTAACTACAAGAGCCCTAATGAACAAGTCTAAAGAACAAACAGACGATCGCACTATAAAATGTCCTGGTTGTGATAAAACTATTTACAAAAATGAAATTTGTAATTGTCAACGAGAAAAAGCTGGATTAAATAAACTTCCTTTAGGAACACCAGATTTCACAAAACCTGTTCCACCACACGAAAAAATACATTGATGAAAAAGATATTAAGCTTGATTGCCTTTATAACAGGATACACAAAGAAAACAAAGAATTAAAATTCTTTAACCCAAAAACACACTAATCAATAGAACTAGATATCCGACTTACTAAAAGAAGTAGGTTGGATATTTCATATATACTTTGTTAGCAACCGTATTTTAAATGGAATTTAAACTTACAACAAACACACAATATTCGCATCATGATAAAGATGGTGCTGATAGAAATTACATATCATATTACTTAAATGATGTGTTAATACTAAAACAAAAGATACCTTTTGATAAAGAATGGGAACTTGGCTTTGATAGAAGAACATCAATATATGATGTTTATCTATTAAATGGTAAAATTCATCAGAAAAGAAGAAAAAACGATGGTTGCTCACATCCAGATAATGATAAGTCGGTAATAAGAGAAGTGTATTACCCAGTTTCAAAAAATAAATTAAGTCAGTTGAAAATACCAAAAGATTTACGGATTGATGAAGATTGTAATGTTGACAGCATTGCATCATAACTCGTGTATAAGTGCACCCAAAGGTTCAACACACAAAACAAACTCACTAAAATAGTCCATGAAACATAAAATTGTAGAAACAGAAGCGGGAAAAGTCTTAATAGACGAATCTGCCGAGATAAAAGACTATTATTACCAAGCAAAAAGCAATCTTATTTTTTTAGAAACTGATCCAAAACGAGTAGAGTCGATAAATTTAAGAAATAAAAAAGGCAGAAGTGCCTTGATAGCCACAATAAATTTCTCAATAAGTTTAGATGTACCAATGATTATCATTGAAGATGAGGTTGAGAAGGTGGTTAATGAATGGTATGAAGTCGGTAAATTTAAAAGCGATTTCCCTCATGATAAAGCCTCATTTAAAGAAGGCTACACAGCAGCACAACAAAAAGGCTATTCTGAAGAGGATTTAATTGATTTTGCTCTTTGGATAAAAATAGAATGTTTTTATGTTGCTAAAGGTTGGAGGTGTCATTTAGACAATTTATTACCAAATGGAGAAATTCCATATCATACTATTAATGATTTACTGCTTAAATTCCAATCCCTAAGACAAGAATCCATTGAGTTGGAGATGGAAATTGATACTACTAAAATTGACAACTGTAGTATGTTTGCCAACGAGATAGGGTGTACTTTATCTAAATGCGAATGTGAAAATGAATTTATACCTAAGCTCAAAACGGCCAGAGTTGATGGTGGTCAATTAATGGCTTATGTTAAAAAACAACAATGAGATTACTGAAATGGTTATTTGGGGGCAAGAAGCCCACATTAAATAAACCTACTGTTAGCGGCTCACTTTCTTTTGGTGAAATGGATAAAGACAGATTTTGCACAGTTCTTAAAGACGGTGAAGAAACTAACTGCCGAATGTATATGTGGGATGCAGAAGACGTAAAAAGATTACAAGCCATTGGTGACGAGATACATCGTCAAAATGGCTTATATTAAACAATAAAATTATGAACGAAAAAGACTTTGAAGCACGATTTTCTGAAATCTTAGATGAAATAAATCGACTTGTTATAGTAAAGGGAAAAGAATACAGAAGAAATAACAATCCTTTCCATAATTTTGAAAAAGGTGCTTTATTAAATAATTCTACACCCGAACTAGAACTGACTGGTTATTTATCTAAACACATGGTTTCCTACTTTGATATCATTAATGACATCAAAAACGGAGATCCTATTAATATTAGTCAGGTACAAGAAAAGTTTGGAGATATAAGAATATATCTCATTTTACTTCAAATAATGCTAGAAAATAATGCTAAAATTACTAAAAAGACTGTTTAGAAGTCATGGTAAATGTCTTCACTGCGGACAACAACTTGGTCCTCCAGGATCTGAACATATTTGCAAATGATATTTTTACGAACGTGGTACGGAAAAGTATGTTCAAAATGTTTTCAATCAATATTTAACTGTAAATGCAAATGATATTTCCAACATTATACAAGTACACAACTAAAGGACAAATTCAGGAATGGCAAATTGTTGTCAAACTTAACGGTTTTTGCACAATTGAAGGAATTAAAGATGGTAAACTGACTTATTCTCAGTTTACATATTGTACCGGTAAGAATATAGGTAAATCTAATCAAACTTCTGATGAGCAACAAGCTTTGTTAGAAGCTCAAGCTAAATGGCAAAAGAAATTAGATTCTGGATACAATGAAGTATTGACAACAGAAAAGAAATTCTTTGAACCTATGTTGGCTTTTGAATTTTCTAAATATGAACATTTGTTGTTTACAGTAAGAACGTTTATTCAACCAAAACTGGATGGAATGAGGTCTTATTTAAATAACAAAAAGCATACTTCTAGGAAAGGAATCAAGATCGTTAGCTGTCCACACCTAGAATTCAACTTTTATGGTTTAGATGGAGAGTTATATAATCACGATCTTAAAAATGATTTTGACAAGCTTATGAGCTTGGTTAGAAAAACAAAACCTACAATTGCTGACTTAGAAGAATCTAAAAAGTTGGTTCAATACTGGGTATATGATTATCCATATCTAGGAGATAAAGTGTTTTCTGAAAGATACGAGGCTTTAAAAAAAACGTATGAATATTTTCCACGTAACTTTAAATTAGTTCCCACATACGAAGTTTTTAATGCAGAAGATATTGAAAGATATCACAAACAGTTTATAGACCAAGGATACGAAGGATCTATTGTTAGAATGGATTTAGGTGCTTATGAAAATAAAAGATCTAAACAACTTCTAAAAAAGAAGGATTTTATAGATAACGAATGGGCGATCATAGGAATGAAGGAAGGGGAAGGAAATAGAGCGGGATGTGCAGCTACTTTGACAATCAAGTTAGATTCAGGAGTAATTTGTGAACCTACTATGACTGGAACTGAAGAGTTCATGAAACAAGTCTGGGGAGACCAGAAGACAGTAGTTGGTAAACAAGTAACTGTCAAATACTTTGGATTAACAAAAGACGGGAGTTTGAGATTCCCAACAGTAAAACACATTAACGATTATAACTAATGAATTCTAACACAAAACAACAATTAGTAGATGCCTGCATAGATCTTTGGTTTGAAACCAATGAATCTATTACAGCAGACCAACTTAAAGTATTTTTAAATCAAACCCATTCTACACTGCACTGGGGTGGAACTTTCATTACAGATTGTCTTTACTCCAAAAACATGCTTTTCACGGAAGATGGAAAAGTGAAAACTTATTATTTGGATGATTGTCCACTTAGAGTAGATAATTTCATCAGAGAACTAGGGGACGCTAAACTTGTTACTAAAACAGGTTTGAAGACCCATTTTAGAAAAGAAGGATACAGTCTTTCTAACTTCAACGCGGTATTTGAATTACTTAACTTTCAAGCTACTGGAAATTATACATCAGACAATCATAAGATTTACAAGTTTGTTCCAACAGGTAAACACCTGAGTACAACTAAAGATCAAATGATAGAGATTAAAGATATGGCCAAGCCCTATCTCAAAAACGCGTTTATAAAAACTTGGTATAGTAGTAAAGACTCGATGGAAGATGTTCTTAATAAACCTGAATCAGAACATTACAGACTTTTGCAGGCATTCTTTACCTTTGATATTCGTCAGGTAATTAATAAAATATAATTGTACCGTATCACGAGATACAAAAACTTTAACTATGATGACAGCAGAACAATATTTAGAAGAACAAGAAATTGAAAATAATTCAATTTATAATTATGAGGGAGAAGATGTAGGTTACATTTCTAACGCAATGATTAAATTCGCAAAACTTCATTGTGAGGAACAAGCTAGAATAATCAGTGAGAATGCTTGTTTAACTTTAGAAAGCGAGATTAGTATAAATGGTGCTTGTTGTTCTATAACAGCAGAAATAGACAAAGATTCGATTTTAAACGCATACGATTTAAACAACATTAAATAATTATGGCATCGATATTAGAAGCATTACAGAACGCACAATACAACTTTCAACAAATGGACAAAGCTCCTTTTATTAAACAAATAGCTTTAGGTCAACTTCATAACGCAATTGTTCTTCTAGACAAAGGTTATCATCCAATGGATGATGTAGAAGAGATAATGACTAATTATGAAAAGGTTGAACATGTACCCGATAAAGAATGATAACAAAAAGGGGAGCTTAGCTGTATGCTAAGTTCCCCTTTTATTTAACCTTCTATTGTTGTGTGTTCAAGTATTGCGTATCATTTGAAAACACATCCAAAAATCTTAAAAATCCTTGTCCACCAGGAACCCATTTGGATGTCTGTGATAAAATTGGAGTTTTATCATTACTTTCTCCACCAATAAATCTTTCTTCACCGAATATTACATCAAGAACTTCGTCACCTGTATTCTTGAGAGTTTTTTGTAGGTCGGTAACAAGACTTAACATTGGAAGTGGACTTTTAATCATTCCTGCAAAAGCCACCGGCGAATATGTAAAACTTAACTCCTGTTGAGTTTTTAACAATAATGCCACCAACTTTCTAGTTAAAAGATATCTTTTATAAAAACGATCGTCATCATCTCCACCCAACAGTAATATAAGTAAAGCTGCAAATAATAACAACACTCGAAGTTCTTGAATCACAGATTTTAATTGTTTTTGTTGAACTTCATTAAAGTCCGCAAATGAAATCTTTCCTTTTTGATGTGGATTTTCATCTAACCATTTTTCAAACGCAAGTTCTTTATTGTATTTGTCATTCAATCTTCTTTTGGATAACATTCCAAAGGTAGTTATATCTGCTATTAAGTTTCCTACTTTCGGTAGTAGTATTTTTGTAATAAAGTCTTTAACTATCAACTTATCTGGATTAGAAAACTCTTTAAACAAGGCTGTATATTTACCCATATAAATACTATCTATACGATTGTCATATCTTACTTTACCAAATCGTTCAAATAGAATACCCGGCATCCAAGATTTAAAGTGCATTACTAACTGCATGATGATGTTATTTTGCCAGTGAGCTTTATCTTCTTCTGGAATAGTACCTTTAATTCTAGACTGACCTGCTTGAGTAGCTATTCTAAAACTTTCAAATACATTAGCCATCTGTGCTTCAGGTATATTTAATTTTGGACCAGCTTCTCTATCATAACTAAACAACGCCCAGATAGTTCGATCTTTAAATTCTTCTAATTGAGCATCGTTTTTAATTTTTCTGACATTACCCAGATTGTCTACATAGTAGTTCTTAGACATGGAAACAGTAACCAACTCTTCTATATATTGATCACCAATAGAGAACACATTCATTAACATTCTAGAGTTAACATATTTATTAACCCAACCTCTCATTGTAGGATCTCCATACTGTCTTTCACCAAATTTTTTTTCTTCAACTAATCTTGGATTATTTAATCTATGGGTCATTGGATCAAAAAACGCATTTATTGCTAAAAACCTTTCTCTATCAGTCCAACTTTGTTTAAGAGATTCGTTGTACTGTTGTTTATTATAGATAATACCTTTGTTACCTTCTATGATAGAGTTAATCTTAGCAGACATCAAAGAGCCTAAACCAGCAACTACGTTTAAACCTAAAGCTTTTAATGTAAAATATTCTTTAGCTTTTAAAAGCATCTTTTCAGCACGACCAGATTTATCACCAAGAATAGGTTTTATACCAATACCATAAACATACATGTCGACAAAAGATTTAAAGATAACAGGCATATCTGAAGCTTGAAGTTTCTCTGTCAAATGATTACCCATTTGGTCGATCATATTCTTACCTCTAGACTGAACAATTTGTTCAGAATTTTCAGATAGATGTTGTTGTAAAGCTAGTATTTCAGCTTCTCGTTGAGTTACAGCTTCATTATGATATGCCATTTTAGCAAATATGATTAACGATCTTCCAAACTGATATGACTTTTCTCCAATATCTATTGAGTTATCTTTATTTCTAAATCTATTTAAAAAGAAGATTGGGATTCGTTCGTCAGAATTATAAGTAGAATCTTCAGATTTATCTTCTTCTCTAATAGAAAAATCTTTAAAGTAATCTTGAAGACCTTCTGAGAATCCAGAAATTCCTTGTTCAGAAACTCTTTCTGTTATCGACTTTCTGATATTTGGTAAAAAGTTATTCGGTAATTTACCATAATCCACTCCCAACAACCTTCTAAATTCTTTGTTATATTTCTCAAACATCGCATAGTAGTTGTTCAATTCTGGTACAGATTGAATAAATTTATAATTTTCATTATAGTTCTTAGGAGAATCTTTTAGTGTCAGATTATTGAATTGTTTAGCATGAGCCCAAGCTTCTGAATGATCGGCTTTGTTATTAGTAACAGATAGACTACGTGTGTTAATCCAGTTGTTAAGTTCTCGATCAGCTTCTTTTGTACTTAATTTTTTAGCTTCAATTTCTTTTTGTTTTTCAGTTAAAGCTTCTGCATACCAAGTCTTATGATCCTCTGGAGCTGAGTAATAAGTATGTAGCTCGTCAGGTTTTAAAGTTTCCAACATCTGTGCAAACTCTTTAGAATACCTGCTCCAAAAATTATCTGTTTCTGGATTAAGCATGATCTTAATCAAGTCATCAAAAGTTCTTCCAGATGAAGTTAACCAACTATATACTTTATTTTCAGTTTCAGTAATTTCTTCAGTTACTTTATCTGTATTCTGTCTCGTTTTGTAATTAATATCGTTTAAGATTTTCTTCAGTGTCTGAAATATAGGATTATCATATTGAGATAGTTGATAGAAGATTTTACCAAAATACCCTTCTTGTGCAAAAGGAACCAAGTTACCAAATTCATCGTTGATTTTATATCCTGTATGGATTTCAATCAGTTTGCCAATTTTATCATTAAACAGAACCTGTTTTACTATTTCAACTCGATCTTCTAACCCTGTAACCATTGATCCAATCTTCAGTTCTATTTCTTCTACAACTTCATCAGCCGATCTACCTTTTAAAGTAATATCGTTTTCTTTTAAATATTTTCGATATTCAAATGTTGATGAAGCAATAGAAGCCAGCAACCTTAATTCTTCTAACAAGTCTTGTAATTCTGGAATTGTCAAATTCCCCAATTCTGCATCATCTACTTGTTTAGCTAAAGATTTACCATATTCTAAAACAGAATCCAAATTATGATTTATGAGAAGTTCTTTTCTAGCGTTATCTAACTTAGTTATTCTAGAACGCAATTCATCTCTTTGTTCAGGATTGGTCTTTACTCTTTTATTTAACTTTTCTAATTGTAAATCAATTGATCGAATAAATTCATCCAAAGATTTGAATCCGGTTTTATTAGAAAAGGGAAGTATTTTTTCTAGCAAAGGATCTTGACCTGGAAAAGCTAATCCTGTTATTTTACTATTATACTTTTGGGATCTAACATTTAAAGCAACAACCATTTTAATCGGCATTATCGTAATACTTCTTATAGATTTTACTCCATAAGACTGACGTAAAATACCACCATATTCTCCTGTTTGAAGTTTATACTTTTCCAAATCTCTTTGATATACTACTTTGTCTCCATCTAGAATATTACCAAAAGCATCTAAATTAGATTGTGGAATAATTTTAGTTTTATAATCTACAATAGCTGCAGTATTATCTGAATAGATAGCTACTAAATCTATGGTTCCACCGATGTCTTTTAGTGGGTTTAATACAATTTGCTCAAGCTTAATTATAACCTGCCCCGTTTGTCCAGTAATCCTATTTATTACACGTTGTTGTTTGTAAATAGATAAAAGATTCTGTTTGACACCTTCATATAAATTTTGTTCAGATTGACTGTCTACACTTTTTCCGTACTTATCTCCTATTTTTTTTAAACCTTCTGTGGGAAAATCTGTCCAATTTTTTACATATTGATATGCTTCTTCATTAGACATACTACTGGTCACAGCCAGAATTGACCGAGATATAAACTCGATCAATTCATGGCCATAATTACCAATTTGTCCTTGTTGTTCCAACAATGGATTTTCCTTAGAATATTTAAACTTCTTACCAACTTTTTCTGTAACAGATTGCTTGATTGAAGCTTTTCCACCAATAGCTCTATAAGCACCGTCAATTTTAGCAGTATTTTCTTGAGTTAAATCTAAAAACTTAACTGTAGTTTCTGCATTTTGGTTTGCACGTACATCATGAATAGATCTATGATGTTCTATAGCAGAGTTAAAATCTTCTTTTGTTACGCAATTCATATTTTACAGATTAAAGTTATTTTACCTTCCTCAACTAATTGAGCAGTAATTTGTTTTTGTCTTTCGTTCATCCATTCATATTGTGGGAAATATGAATTCCAGTTACTGAGAATTTCAGTTTGGACATCTGACTTATTGACAGGAGATTCTTTACTCATTTCTTTAACATTGTTATTAAGTATCTGTTCAGATACTTTTACAACTTCTGCTAAAACAGAATCTGATTTCAGTTCAACGTTTAACAAGTTATTCATAAAGTCCGAAACCAAAGTCATAAGATATGACCATAAAGTTTCTTCTTTATATTGAATGTTGTTCAACTCTTCCATAAATTCAGGATTGGCTAAAGCTTCTGCTAAAAATTCAGTAGGGCTAGAATAACCGTACAGTGAGTTATTCATACTATTTGCAACAGCATGATCAAAAGCATCATTTATTTGTCTATAAAACTCTGTCTTTTTCTCATACTCTTTCTGTAATGTTCTATGTACCAATTCATGTACAACAGTCTTAGTTTCTGCTTTATCAGAAATAAATCCTGCATTTAAAAGTTCCACAGAAGTTCCACTAGCTCGATCAAAATTTGTCCTTAACAATATACCTAAATTCTTATTGGTAACTTTTTGAGACACAGCTTCTACAAACACTGATTTTTTAATATTCTCTGTAAACTCTGTTTTAACTTCAGGATTCATTTTTAACAGCATCGGAACTAAATATCTATAGTATTCAGATTCACCAACAAATGGTAAAACTTCTTCTCCAGAATATAATTGATTCAGTTGAATAAATCCTTCATACATTTTTAGAGACGGAGAGTAATTAGATGTAGATTGATCTAATTCAGAAATAGATGAAAGACTATCGGAATATGTTTTTTCTGAAGATACTTCACTTATTAAATTTGATGCTGTAGAAATCACTTGCTCTAAAACCGAAGGTTCTGTAATATTAAATAATTTTTTGAACATATCTAAAATTTCTTCAAATAAGTTCTTGTATTGTTTAACATTGTCTAATGGAGGAACTGTTTTTAAATGTTTAATAAACTGAGCGTCTGTAAAAATACCAGCTATAAATTCATCCAAATTAGATAACGCGTATATTCCTTTAGGTGAATTTAATTTCACATACTCAAATATCTTTTGGAGGTTTTTAACAACATCAGAATTACTATCAAAAATCTTTTCTAAGGTTAAAGCGTGGAGAATTTCATGTATAAGTATTCCTTCTGACCTACCTCCTGGATAGAAGGCGCTTTCTGAAATTTTTATTGAATTAGGATTTTTCAAACTATTACGAGAATAATATACACCTCTAGTAAGAGCTACGTCTCCATTTTCACCAAATATAGGTTCTCCAATACTTTCAACCAATGTGACATTAACGTTATTCGCATTAACGTAACTGAGTAGTTTTTTAGCCAGTAGTGCTAAATTACTATCTGATTTAGAGATTTTTTGTAAAATTGATTTTGCATCTGTAGACGAACTATCTTTAAAATACTTTTCACGCAAGTTTTTATCGCTTGTTTCTCCTGTTGAAAGAATACGTTTTCCATAATCTGAAACTACAATACTATAATAAACTCTGGAATCACCCTTTTCACCTAAGACTTTAACAAGTTCTAACATACCTGGGAACTTCTTACTAAGTCTTTTTAACTTATTAGAAGCTAATGTATAATCAGATTCAACAAACCTCTTCCTACTGTTATCAGTATTTCTGAGTCCTACTTGTGTTTCAAACTTTTGGATTCTTTCGATATTTACTGAATTGTTTTGAACTGAATTACTTTCAGTTGGAAAGAATTCGTCAGAACTATTAGGAACATTCTTACTAGAAGAACCTTCTAAATCAAAAACTTTCTCAAAAGTAGTCATCCAATCTGCTGGCAAAGGTTCATTTGTGTAAGGATCTTGAGATGTATTAATGTCTACTTCAGAAACACTTTCTTCTGTAGCAATAAAATACCGACCGTCTTCTTTTACTAGTTTACCACTAGTCATTTGTTCGGCAATCATTCGTTCACGAATATGTTTAGGAAGAAACCTTGGATCAACATCCTGTGTAACATCTTTTTTAACATTACTACCCAAATTAGGATTAATCAACTCACTAAAATATTGTTTGTGGTAAGCGTCTCCTAATTGAATTTGTCTTTCACTACCTTTTTCAGGCTTTAGTAAATGTTGTTTCAATCCTCTATTCCATTCTTTAGCTAAAGAATATGGATACTCTGAATGATTAAAATTCTTTTTTAGAAACTTTGGATTGTTAGCACTAAACAAAGTAATAAACTGATTAAATATAGGAACAGCTTGTCCTTCAGTTTTGATCTGAGATCTCATTTCTCTTACAGCCTTACTTAACAAATCTTGATATATATACTGATATGCATTAAACTCATTCCTGTTCTGATTCAATCCTACTGGAACAACAGCTCTATAATTAAACGGAGAAATGTTTAAGCCAGATTGGAACATTAACAATTTAACAATATCAGTGTACAACTCAATATCAGAGTCAGCAATTTCTTCCAAACTCAATCTCATATCATTACTGTCTAGAGCAGTTAATTCTTTTTCAAATAATCTCAAATTATCAATCTTACGATTGTCTGTTTTATCTGTAGAATTATTCAACATTGGATGAAATGCTTTTAAAACCAGATTAGACGGAAGTTGAATCTTTAGTTCCTGAACTCTTTTAGCAACAGAATTATCTTTCAATAAAGAATCGAATTCTGTTTTATTGAGTACAAAATTATGAATTAGGAATAACATGAAGTCATTCTCAATAGTTTGTCTAACTTTGTCTTTATCTAAAGCAGGAGCAACTATGCTAGCCTTGTTTTTAAAATTGAATAAAAGATCACCGAATACAGAATCTGCTAAAGAATAGAATTCATCAAAAATCTCATATCTCTTTCTACCTAGTTGATAGAATGGAGATACCACACCACTTGAATCTAATCTGTTAACATCTAATCCTGGTATAATTGCAGACAAGCTCACACGTTCTCTAATAATATAACTTTCATCCAACATCTGTTTGTCTTTAAAACCTTTAGTATCAGATGTTTGAGATTGTTGGAAATCAGAAAAAGCTCTAGCTTGTGGTTGAAGTTCGTCAATAAAATAAGCCAGATATTTCAACTGTTCTCTATCCAAAGTGTCCTTTTGAATATTACTTAACATTTTAGAATCTTCTATAGAAAATTCAGTGTAAGCATCTGGAAGAACTGTGTCTAAATAACCGTTGTCATTTAGTACGTTTTTGATTAAATCTTTTCTAGATAATTCGCTATTGGCGTTTTTATTGAATAAAGACTCGTTTAATTTCTGTGCTGTTAGATATTTCTTAATCATCGGCTGATTAAGTAAGTAAATAATAGTTTGAGGATTTACTCCTCGTCTAATTAAATAATCTACAACATTTAACGTCTGCATGTTGATGTTCATCAATACAGCGATAGGATTTTTTACATTATCTACCTGAGTATTTAAGAGTTGTGATTGGCTCTCTGATACAATCGTACCTTTATCATCAGTATAACTATCTAATCTATAGTTTCCTTCTAATCCTTTGAATAGTAATCTAGTTGGTCTAACTTCACCATCTTGATTAGAGTATTTTTGAGAAATACTTAATGTATCTGCCTGATTAGTAGATTTGTTAGTAATACCTAAAGCAGCAATACCTACACCAAATTTACCTTTTACAAAGATTATAGCATTTTTTACATTAACAGAAGGAAACATTGAGGCCAAAAATGACTTAGGAGGAGTTTTGACAACTCCTTTTTCTACCATATTATTATATATGTCCTGAGTAAAAATCTCATCCGTTAAAGGCAAGAGTAGATGGTGTGCATTTCTAGGGTGCAGTAGAATCTCTTTCTCATAATTAAGTAAAATCCTATCTACAGAAGTTTTATAATTAACTTTAAAGTCTTCAAAACTGATTACTTCTTCTCCTTGTGAATTAGCAATTTCTGTATAATTTTGATATTGTTCTGATAATTCATCTTCTAACACTTCACCAAATATTTTATTCTGTGTATCTGCTGCCCAGTAGATGTTTAGTTTGTCTATGTCAAACGTTTTATTAACTCATACTTTCGTATGAGAGTAGACTATATCTTCATTGTCGTAACAATGTTTTGCATTTCGACCATTTAGGTCTACTCAAAGACGTATTTTGTTGTTTTCAACATCATATATTCTTTGGCTTAAATCATAATGAATTTTGTAAGTCATTGATGGTATTTGACTAACATAAGGTTTTACTATTTCTATAAACTTCACTCCTTCTTTTGTTCCACAACATAACGAATATGTATTTCTTCCTTCAGAAAAAGCATAAAATGAAATATCCCAAACTTCTTTAAAATAATCTATAATAACTTGAAGTTCTTCTTTACATACACATGTTGCAATCTTTATATAAAATCCGTGAATTCTACCATTTGTCTTTCGATGATTAATATGTCCATCATCCATATACCAAATAGCTATTCCCCTAGCATCTAATCTGTTTAAAAGTTTTCTATTTCCCACAATCTTTTTAGGTTTGTAAAAAACTCTTCTTAGCAATTTTATAAAAGGAATAATACTAAGCTGACTATAAATAACGGTACTACCTATATTATATCCACAACTGGACGTATAGCTTTTTAAACCATTATTTTTTAATCCTGCATTATTTAATTGTTTAATTTTCCATTGCAAATATTCTGTTTGCTCAATACAATGGGACAACTTGAAAACAAAGTTATTACTGATGGTACCATCCCCCAATAATAACGCAATTAATAAATTTCTTGAGTCTTTTGTTATTTTACTTTTCATTATGATTTGTTACACATTTAGTGAACTTATTGTTAAGCGTTAGTCGTTGAACCTTCATCCTATAAGGATGCTTGGCTGCGGATTAACCAATTTTTATCTTTTTTACTATACCGAGGTAATTACTCTCGCCACATAATATATTACTATTTATGCTTAGTAGACAAAACTATAAGGTACTTCCCGTCAGTTAACAAAATTTAAAGGGAACTTCAATTAAGAATCCCCACCTGATTTAACTACCATTTCCGATGGAATCACAATATAATTCTGCATCGTAGGTAAATTAAATCTTTTTACCCTAAATATATCATTAGACGATAATTGCTGATTAGGAATACGCAGTCCTTTAAATTCATAAAGTTCTGGTCTTAATTCTATATCAGCATTTAACTTATCTAATGCTTTGGCTAAGTTATTGGTTTTTGCCCATCTTAATAATGGTTTAATCCAATAATCTGGTAACGGCATTATAACTTCTGCCGCTTCCATTTTAGTTATATTTCCATCGTCATCGAAAATTGGATTATAAAACTTCAATGTATCTTGGTTAGATCTTTGGGTTCCATCTTCATTAAACTTTCTAGATCCTAAAGCTTCATAGCCAGTTGGTGCTGTTTGTGGATAACTTGAACCAGGTCTATCAAAACTAATGATACCGTTGGTAATTAAAGAGAAAAGAACATTTTCTATTTTATTCTTCATAGGAACTCCTTCCAATCCTAAATCCGGATCAGAAAAGAAATTCTCTACAGAGTTTCTAATATTTTCTGGAGCAGCTTTCATCTGACTAGATTCTAGAACAGATTTTTTTAATTTGTCAAATGAATCAAATCCTTGGATATCAATATCATAACCAATTTTCTTCAGTAAATTATCATGATTGTTTTGTACAATCTCTCTAACTACTTCTTTATATTGATTTACTAACTCTTGAGCACTTTCAAATCTTTCTTGTCCATTAACTATCAAGTTAGAAAGCATGATTTTTAAAGATTGTGTTGAACCTTTAATCTCATTTTTCACTTTATTACCAATAGCAACCTGATCTTTTAAATAATCCCATTCAGATAGATATGACAACACATCTAAATTTTTAGTTAAAGCGTCGTGATTAAAGAAACCATCTCTGTCATAAAAGTCCAAGCCTCTTTCTGAAATATCAGACAAAAACTCACGAGTATTCCTAATATCATCATTGTTATTAATTATGTTTTGAGCAGCTAATTTAGGATCTACACCACCAACTTTGTTTGCAGAACCCATGTGAGCTATATCTATACCGTTAGATAACAAGCTAAAGTTCATTAACTGAAGATTTGTTCCTATAACAGCTGACGGTAAAAGTAAGTGTTGTGAAGTTTTATAAACAGAGTTGAACAGATATTCTAATTCTCCTTGAGATTGATCGAAGTATTCTTCTGGAGTTGAATACCCGCCAAATTGAGTTTTAAGAGTATGAACAGCATCAGCTTTAATGAGCTTTCCATCTACAACTCTTTGTTTAAATCCATCATACTTCTTACCGTTTATGGTCTCAGGTTTAACCTCAAATGGTTTAAATGTTACTCCTTTAAATGTAATCTCTATGTTGGCAATATCTGCTGCAGATCTCAAGTTGGCAATTTTCATTTCTGTTTGAAATACCATCTCCATTCCATCAGTCCAATTACCCTGTTTTAGCATAAACTTCTTAAACGCTGGTAAAGTCATATAACTAATACCGTCATTTTCATTTGTTGTTGCATACTTGGCTTCATATAGTTTTAACTTTGGACCGTATGTTTTACGAAGTTCTTCTATTGAAGTATCTGGAAAATCTTTAACAAACCCGTCTTCAAATAACATAAACAATTTAGACTCTTGTTTGCCGGTTAACTTTGATACCAACGCTTTTCCAGTAGCAGATATAGCCGATTCTAAAAGATGTGATTTGTAATTCTCTCTTTCTGCTAGAGTTACAGATCTAAAATATTTGTCTTTATTGTCTCCAATTAACTTAGACGGATTAACAATTTCAATCTCTCCTGTTTTAGGATTAAGAATTTGAAAATCTTGATTAAGTTTTTCTCTAACGAACTCATGAGTAACTGTATCATTAACAGATAAGTTACCAGTTGAACTTTGGGGAGCCATTCTTTTAAATAGATCGTTGCCATTTTTAAATGCTCGTACATCTCCAGAAAAGAATCTAGTTTCAAACAAATGACTAGATACTTCATTCACAAATGCTACAGCTAAAGTCAAGTTTACTGAACCGTAGTTATTAACAATACTGTTGTTCAATCCTTTTATTCTTGTGGTAAAACCATCTCGTTTACCTTCTTTATAAAGAGGTTCTTGATATGTTTCTAGCATTCCATAAGATGTTACATCGTCTTGAAATACTTTAAATTGTTTTTCAACTAAGTCTCTAATTGGCTGAAGATTAGTAATCTTTCCTCCAGCTACGACTTCCTCAAATACTTCTTTACCTATTAAACTAGCAAAAGCTAGATCTTCGTAAGCTTTACCTAAATACTGAATGGGAAGATTTCTAGATCTCATTTTACGAGTGAACTTAGCTTCCAGTTCAATCTGCTCCTTAATGTTTTTTACTAAGATTTCTAGAGTTTCTCCAATATTAGGAGTTTGAGACTTACTGTAAAGAGGTTTGTTTAAACCAAATGTATATGCAAAGAACGTTGATCTATCAGCATGTTTTTGTGACATTGTCACACCTTGAAGTGCACCATTTACATGTAAACTCATTAAGTCAGCCTCATCTAATTTAGCCACATCACTTTGATCTCCATCTTCTGTTTTAACTTGGTATGGAATCATTAAGTCTAATCTCTCACCATTTAAGATGTTATCCAACCACTTATTATGAACTAAATATTCTCCGTTTGATAATTTAGTAACATTAAATTCAGAAACTTGGAATGGAGCATATATTCTCAACAAATCAATCTTTTCAGACTGAGTCATTTCTGGAGTAAATAATGACTGTGCGTACTTAATTCCATTAATAACTGTTGTTTGCTGAGTATTTAATCCTAGAGTATATACTTTAACACCTCCGAGATTAACCATTGTATCTACAGTATCCTCAAATGCTGACTGTTTTGTTGCCAGTTTAGAAATATAACCACCGATATTAAGATCGTCGAATAATTTCTTACTTTCAGGTTTTTCACCTTTATAGCTGGCAGCTTTATTTACAAGAACATGTAAATCTTGTTGAAGATTTTCAATAGCAGGATTAACAGTTATTCCAAAATGATCTAATATATCTTGGTTAGATACTTTGTTTAATCTTGACTGGAAAATCTTTACTTGATTTAACCATGATTCCCAATCTTCTGTGTTTCTAATTAACTGGTTCTGCCATTCTCCAACTATTTTATCTTTTTTACTACCAGAATTAGCATCTAAAAAATAAATATCATCACCTTTATAGTTCATGATCAAGAACTTATTCTCGGTCATAGCCATTGTAGAAATAAACTTATTTCTAAAGTTCAAATCCTTATTTAAGAAATCAGATAATTCCTGAACATAACTCAAATCTAATTTAGCCAATTCTGACATAAAGACAGATGTTGGAATACCGGCCATCCTTGTTCCTATTTGGATAAATCCTTTAGTCCAAGACAATGGTTTAGGAAATTTAAAATTAGGAGTTAGTTCTGACTCAGTTAAAGAACTTAACAACAACTTAATCTTCTTACCCATTTTGGCTTTTGGATCAAATTCTAAACTAGGTTGAAATTCCCTAGCTTGTTTTTCAGAGTCTTCTAAAGCACCTTCTGATGCATCTTCTACATCATCTTTAATGTTTAAACCTAGCAGGTTTAAGTTTTGAACCATGCCGCTGATAAAAATAGAATCTTCTACATTATTAGATGTAGTCCACTTTTCTACATCTTGATATACGGCTGTAATTAAATCATCTGCATTTTCATTGGTATCTATAATTATAGACAACATGTCATTTGTTACATACTCCTCAATTAACTTTTTAATTTTAACTGTAGGCTTCCGCAAAAACAAATCAACCTCTCCGTTATTTTTTAGCATTGCCTGAACAAATCTTTGGGTCATAATTGAAATCAATTCATTCTTTTCTTCTACAGAAAATTCATATCCTTCAATTAACACCTTATCTGCATCTTTCATATATTGATTTACAGACTTGGGTGCGTTCTTAAAATCTTTAGACAAGATCTTATCATAAATCATTTGAATGTTCTGGATTTTTAATCCTAATAACTTTTTCAAGAAATTTAAGAATCTTTGGAATAAAGATTTAATCGGCTGTTCTACTTTAAAGTTTTGATTTAATGTATAATCAGAAAATTCATCAGCTAAAAGTTCTTCAATTAAATCATTTTCAGATAATTTTGGATATGCCGATCTATAGGACTCAATCAACGATTGAATCCCTTTTCTTTTTTTAGCTTCTTTGATTGCCATTAAGCGATCTTCAGAAGATAAATACATTCTCCAAACTCTGTGAAAAGCTTCATGATAAGCTACATCAGGATTAGCTAAATCTGAAAGTAAGATGTTACCATCTTTTATAAATCTACCTAAAGATCTATTATCTATTAATCCTTTTACTACAAGAATTTCATCCCGATTCATTCCTAAATAATCTACAAGGAATTGAACAGATTCTTCTTGACTTTTAGAAGGCAATTCCTCAACCAAAAGTCTTTTCAGACGATCGGTTGAGTATGTTTTACCTCGATATTCGTAACTGCAATTTTCAGCCATAAACTTATTTACATTTTTTGATTATTTCTCCGTCCTGAATTTTTTGCTTTAATAGATCTTCGGTTGTTAATATCTTATCTGCATAATCGTCTAAGTTAGTCTTAGGTCGATTTTTTATCTTGTTAAGAATTTCTTCTTTTTTAGATACTTTAACATCTACTTTCGGAGTTTCTATAGGAGCACTCGTTAACTTAGCTAACTCCGCATCATATTTGGCGTTTGTTTCATCAACTGTTCCTATATAAGCAAGTTTGTTATTTTGGTCAACTAAATCTTCTGTCCAAGCAAACACATCTTCTAATATACTTGTTATATTTTCTCTGCGCGGCAGTTCTTTATTAAATCTTTTGGCCCATTTTTCAAGTTGTTCGTATAATAAATCCCCGATTGCCAAAATATATTCTTTGAACAAGTTAGATTTTTTGTTTTCTGACTTAATATCTTTTAAAGTGGCTTGAAAACTTTCATTACTAAATGCTTCTGCAACAAATTCATCTAAGTTAGTTAAACCGTAATCTTTATTTTTTGGCAATGCCTGTCTTACCTTATTAAAAATTCTTTCTAATTGCTCAATAGCTTTAGTTTCTTTTTCAGTAAGTTTTGTTTGCCAATTTGGAATTAAACCTTTTTTAGTAATATTATAATCTGATAATTTAGAAGTTGTAAACCCATGTATAATTTCATGTATAAATGTATGTACGTCGTATTCTTTACCAGATAATATTCCATCAACAGTTTCTTGTGATAAAATCATTCCGAACCAAGTAGCTTGCCCACTCGCATTTCTTTTATTTACATAGTCAGAATTTATTACAGTAGAATATTTATTAAAATCGACAAGTTTTTCTAACAATCTTATAATTATTCCTTTTAATGATGTTGCTGAGTATCTTTGCTTTAAAGACTCTAGTAGTTTTATAGTAGTTTTTCTACCTTCCTTTAATTTATCTTCTCCTACGTTTTCTACGAGTTCTAAATCTTCCTGCCTTCTTCTTTCTATATCAGCTATAACAAGCGCGGTTATCGGAGCTTCTGCAACAGGAGTGATTGCTGGAGTAGATACAGGAACAACTTGCTCAACTTTTGGTTGACTGGGTTTATTTTCTTTTTCAACTTCGACCTCTTTACTAACAGTCCTAACATCGTTACCAGTTTGACTGTCCATCAAACCTAGATTAGATTTAATATAAGGAGTTATTTCTTCAATTGTTTTACCATTACTTAGCAAGTCTATTGCCGCTTGTTCACTACCAATAATCTCTGTAAGTCGAGCTATTGTTTGGCGAGCCTCAAATGATTCTTGACCATCTCTATATACTTGAACAAGACTTTTCACTTCATCTAAAATCTTTGTTACGTTGTTAGAAATAACAGGCGGTATAAATAGATCTTTAGTTGAAACAGGCGGTTCTACTATAGAAGTAACTTTTTCTAAAAAACTAACACTATCGGTTCTTATAGCATCTAAAATCTCAACATCGTTAACAGTTTCATCATCAATGTTTTGAAATTCAGATAGATCCTCGTTAGCATTCTTATTAAAGAATAAGTTTCTTTGAACTCTATCTGGATAACCATCTAGTTGTTGAGTCGTAGTTGTAAGTACGTCATTTAACAGATGATCAAAATAAGTTCTATCTTGACTCCATTCTAACTCAGGTACTTTCTTACCGGTTTCATCTACTTTATAAACAACATTAGGTTTAGAAAAGTTGGTAGATGTTTGACCGTTACCTAAAAACTGTTCATTTATATTAAACCTTTTTTGATTTAAGAAGTCAACCAGAGGTTGAATTTCAGTAAAATCATTTGTATCTATAGCATTCTTAATCTTAGAAACTGCTATGTTTTGAGTCACTCCATCAAAGTTTGTCCAGACTAATAAAGGATCATCTCTCAAAGATTGTTGATTCCAATAAATTTCACCTTTACCACCAGACTTAAAGCCAAAGGAAATTAACGACTCAATTAAATTAGCTCGAGTTGATCCTTTTCCTCCAGAGCTATCGTTATAAAATATAGGAATAGACTTGGTTGACTTATTACCAATCTGAATATTCTTAGGAGCTGAAACTTTAATAGCTTCAGTGGGTCCTGGTTGAGATCTCAAAGATAAAAGATAAAGAACAGTTCTCATTTCATCCTCATTTATATTCCTGGCTTTCATAGGATGAAGATTCTGTCTATCATCTATTACAACTAGATCACCTGTGGGAATAGTATAAGATTCTGTTCCAGCTTGTACAACACCTGTTGTAGATACTACAAACTTACCTCCAACTAATTTATTGCCGGCTAGTTTTAATCCTTTAATTCCATTTAAAGGCTTGTTCCAAACAGGAGTTTCCGCAGTTTCATTAGAGTATAACTTTACGGCATGTCCTTTTGTTATACCTGCAACTTCTAACTGTCTTGGATTATCAGCTAAATCGTTATACCATTTAGTGTATTCTTCTTTAGCATGAAAGAATGCAGCAGTCTTTATTGATTGTTCAGTAACTTCGTTTAACACACCAGCCTGCTTCAAAGTTTCTATTTGATTCTTTGAAAGTTTGTCCATGTTTAAATTTGGAAGCTTGACAAACAATAGAAAGTTATCTAAAATTGTTTGTTCGGCAAGAATAAACTTGAATGGGGTACCGTTTTTAGTAGGGTATAAACTATCAGGTCTCCAGAGTCCTGTAAAGACATAATTACCTGCTTTAATAACAGGCTTACCATTCTTTAAAAGAACTGTGTATAAATCATTAGGGCTAGTATTTGTAGGTTCTGCATCTCTATCTATTTGATTCCAAAGATCTAAGTTAGACTTGTCATCTTTTCTAATAACTTGAACTGCATAAGCTGTTGGATTTTGAGAAACTTCTTCATCTAATGTCTCAAACCATAATTTCTGACTTGGAGAATCCGTCAACTTTTCAGCATACAATCCCTCTTTGATTTCTGTAAGTTCGTTTTGAATATTTCTTCCGGTAGAAGGATAGAGATTAACACCTTTCTTTTTGTTAACTTCTTCAACACTTTTATCTACTTCATTGTAGTTGGTATCTTCTTGAGCTGTAGATTGTATTGGAGTTAGTTGTTCTCCTAATTTAGCAGCTTCTGCTTTAAGCAGCTCTTCTATCTTAGATCCTTGAAAACTGAAAATAGCTTGCTCTCTAACAGACAAAGGTTTATTGTTAGTAACTTTTTCTACAATCCTTTCAAGAACTGATGCAGATGCCTCACCGGTGTCAGTAAACGAATCCCATTCTGCTTTAGAAATATCATCTATCTCCAACCTCTTGTCTGACAAATCACCTTTGAATTTATCTAAATCTTGAAGGTTAAATGTTTCTCCGTTTACTCCTTTAAGTGGGACATTCAAATCAGGATAACCTTGTTCAGCAGCTAATTGTTGAAGTCTTTCAACTTCTGTCTTATTTCTATCAGGAATAGCATCTACTTTTTCTCTAAGTTCTTCGTTCTCTTGTAAGATTTCTTCAGAAGCTTGTTCAAACTGAGCTTTTCTTTCTTTAAAAGCTTCAAACATCTCTTTAACTCCAGCCTCAGTAAAGAACTTGGTATAATTATTAGACGATTCTTTTTCAGCTTTTTCCAATTCTTCCAAGTCCTTTTTAATCTGTTCGGCTTTTTGTTTTTTAATTGGATCTGTGATTGTATCCAACTCTTCCAATTCTGTTTGAAGAACGCCTGCTTCTAACAAATCATTTTGAATCTCAGACTTTCTTTGTTTTATAGAATCTAATGTAACCAGATTTTGAAACTTGTTATGGAAATAAGTTCCTTTGAAATCTTGATATTCTTTTGTCTTTTCTTGAAAATATCTTTCTGGGTAATTAGTTTCTTCCGCTTGAGTATAAGCATCAATTACTCTTTCTCCAGATTGTTTAAACTTACGAACATAATCTTGAGCTTCTTTACTTGTTGCATCTCTACCAAATGTTTCCGTAAATCTTTTTTGCCATGCAGGAAGAACTTGATTCTGGACATGTTCTTGGAATAACTCCTTAGATCCTTCTTGTCCTAAAAATCCTTTAACATAATTAGCAGCTAAATATTGACCGAAGATTTCTTGTCCTAATTTACTACCCTGTTCTACAGAAAGATCATAAAGAATATTAGCTCTAAAATTATCAGTTTGACCAATCTGTGCATCTACTAATTTCTGCTCATCTAAAACAAACTTGCCATTTTCATTTGTAGTTAAGAAATCTTTATAAGATCTAAATTGTTGAATATGATTTTCTCCTAAGATTTTAGCAAATCCTTTTTGGTCTTTAGTTTCTGGTAGTAAGCCATATTTAGCAAATATAGAATTACTTTTAGTTCTACCTGTACCTCCAGAATAAGCAGCTCTTAAAGCATTGTTCTCTTGAACTGTTCCTATAATAGAAGCACCTCCGCCTAACAACCCACCTAAAAATATAGCCTCGTGAAGTTCTGTGTTATTAGAAAAATCATCTAAGTAGGTAGCTCCAACATCATACAGATTTTCAAGGAAAAAATTCTTATTCATTCCTTTTTCAATATTCTGCTGCAATGTAGTTTGAGAACCTTCTTCAAAGAAACCTTCTTTTACAACACCTTTACCAAAATTTGTCGCAGTTCTTTTTAAAACCGAAGCTCTGGTAAATTCTTTAGGTATTTGTTTAAGAACGTCCATATCTATAACACCGTCTTTAAACGCTCTTCCCATTAAAGATTTTGCTGCTTCTTTTGAACCAGCCGATCCAATAGATTTCCAAATAAACATTTCGTCTAAGTAGTTGGAAACAAACAACAGAGCCATATTACCTTTAAACACAGCAGATGCTCCTTCTCCAGCTTTTTGACTAGCTTCTTCTTCAGATAAACCATCGGTTAAATACTGAGACTTTAAGTTATCAAATGTGTTAGCTGCTTCTGCTGAACTTTCTATTGTTGTATTTAACAGGGCTGACGCATGTCCTCCAGCATTTCTAGCAAACTTTTCTGTATATTTAAAAGCTCCTGATGGAAGTTTTTCAAGTAATTTTAGACCTGTTCCTATTTTACCTAATCTAGGAGCCATATTACCTAAAGCTTCACCAACAGATGCTATTTTAGCACCTACACCTAATCCTTTAGCTATTGCACCAGGTGCAAACATAGATAACATAAATCCCAAACCATCTGCACCAGATGTTGCCCACCATTCACCAGATCCTAATTTGTCTAACAAGTTACCTTCTTGAACTTGTTGAGAAATATAAACCGGCATTGCTGATTTGATTTCTTCATCCAATCCTTCAAAAGCATTAATCCAAGCATTGTCTACAATCATAGACATGCTGTTCTTTCCATCTCCGATAGTTTCATTGGCTATTGCTCCAACAGCACCTCCTAAATAACCTGGAATTTTACCAATCTCTATCCCGATGGTTTTGACAACGTTGCCCAAACCTTTAGCTGTTAACTCTAACGCACCTTGATTATATGCTTTAGCTTCGTTAATAGCTTGTACGGCATAACTAGAATTACCTAAAGTACCATAGCCTTCTTCTATCCTATCTGAAGTTACAAACTCTAATGAGTCTGCAACCCCAGAAACAGGATAAGGATTATAGGTATCTGGTTTTACCCCCATACTTTTTTCAAAAGCAAATGGGTCCAATGGTGTATTATTTGGATTATTTAGCCTAAATTTACTCATCGCTAGTATTTTGATTTGTACGAACTCTTGTTTCAGTAACTGTAACCGGAGTTTGACTAAGTATTTGTTTTCCGAGTCTTGCTTTCTGAATACCTGAAGACGATGAATAAGTGGTACCACCTAATTGATCAGGTACTAAAATCTTATTTCCGTTTTCATCTATTACAACATTACCGAGAACTACTCCAGATGGAGTACTAAATCCATACGTTTTATAGTGCATACCTTCAATATCAGCGTCATCTTGTAAATCAGCTGCTTGCCATCCATATCCTGGAGATGAAAGATCTACCACTCTAAAACTTCCATCTGGATTCTGAATTCGTGTATAAATTGGAATCTTTGATGTATTATTAAGATTAAGTTTTTTTGCTTTCAGATCAATAGCCGCAGATGTTAGTCCATTATTACCTCTTAGCGCATGAATATTATCAAGCACTCCTTCAGCTTCTACTATGTTACCGGAATTAATCATATTAGCATACACTTTCGTCAAACCTTTCTCAACTTGTCTTGCTTCAGGAGAACGTGGAATCATATTAATTTCAGTATATCCATCTTTACTTTTACCATTGGATAAGGTAATAGTGGCATTCACTTTAAGTATTGGCTTACCCGCACTATCTTTACCCGGAGCCATAGAAACAATCTTTTTTGTTTCTCCTTCAAGATCATTGCCCTGATTATCTTTAAAATAAAGACCTGTCTTACCAAAAGTAGAAAAGTTCAATCCTACTCCAGTTTCTACTGCTTTTGCTATACCATCTAATGTAGGCTTTAAGACTTTATCGTTGTTGTTAGCATATATTTCATAAGTACCTAACGATCCCCAATTATAGTTACCTCCGTTTTTATTAACATGTCGATTCATTTTCCCGGAAAAATCTTCTGCGGGATTGCTATCTTTAGACTTGGGAACATATCCCGGAGCCGGGTACGGAGTAGAGTCACCTCTGACAAAAAATAATTCAGGTTGAGCTAAAGCTTTAGCGGCTAAGTCTTGGTCAGACATCCCAGCAGCTAAAGACGGATTAGAACTACGTAATGATTTTACAGCTTCCTTTCCTTCAGGTGTTGTAATAAACTGACTAGATATTTGACCTTGACCTTCTTCATATCTTGTAACTTGATTTTGAGCCTGCCCGAATGTTTCCAACGCACTTTTCAGAGAAGACTCAATTGGTGGAGCATTCATCTCTTCCATAATTTGACTTACCTGTTGATCTGTAAACGGATGAGTCGCATCTTGATTAAGTAACGTTTTAAAATTAGCTTTCTTTTCAGCATCTGTATTACCTGTAGTTTGCTCCCACTTTCTAAATGCATCAGCTACATTTTCCATTTTCCAACCTCTAAATGTTGGAGAATTAGAAACCACTGTGTCTAAAGACTTTTTAATATTATCTCTTTGATCTTTAACAGTTTTATATTGCTTTTGAATTTCAGGAAGTTGTTGTGCCATACCAGAAACAACTGTAGCTCCAGGGGCACTGGCTGGACCAAATTCTCTATCGACAGCGTATCTTGCTATTCTATTTTCTTCATTTTTTTGAGCTATTTCAGCTCTCCATTTAAGAGATGTATTAGCAATTAGATCCATGTCCACTTTCTTATAAGCACCTCTTAGAGCGTAACCTAAATAAGCATTAGATGCATCATTGTACAACTCAGTGTCAATATCAAACTTACTGATATTACCAGCCGCTTTATTTTTTAAATTTTCATAGTGTTCTTTGGCACTGGTTTCTGTCGATGAATCATACTTCCCATTAGCTTTAACATTATACCCTTCTTTTCTAAGAAGCTCTTGTAGTTCTTTTGTCGCACCACTATCTTTTTCTGCTTTTATAGCTAACTTATCAAATCTATCAACTTCACTCTGCTGTCTTGCTTCAAAATCATCTTTATATGTTTTAGCATCGGTACCTAACATTCTATATTGAGCGTCTCTGTTGATCTGACTTGCATATTCTGGCTGACTAGATAATGCTTGAAAAGCTAATTTAATTCTTTCTGCGGATCTAGTTTCTGTACTGAACTTTTGTAGAAACCAATCTTTGTTTACATTCCCTAACAACTCCGAAGTTCCATTAGCTTCCATTTCTGAAAGAAGCTTATTTACTGCATCATTAAGATTTGGGTTCTTATATAATTCTGGAGTAGTGATTTGAGTATAAGATCCTGTTACAGGATCGTAATCAATAGGTTTTTTTAACTGTTCTGCAAGTGCATGTTTAGCTAATGTCTTATTAACCGGATTGCTATCATCTTTATAAAAATCATCGGTTGCTTTTACTGCAGCATTATAACTATTATATCTTGAATTAAGAAGATCTGCTGCACCACCTGGACGCCAATCTTTTTTAGTTTGATTTAAAAACTTATTATACGCCATATTACCTTGTGCTGGACCAACTTTAAAAGCTTCCGTTACATCATTCAATCCTTGGTCAGTACGCTTTTTGTAATCATTGTATATTTCTAAATCATAATCTGTCTGAAGTCTGTTGGGAGTCTTCTCTGATAACAACCCAACTTGATCAATTCTTTGTTGGTTCTGCTGAATAACTGCTTCTAAACCAGCTATGTCTAATTCTGGTAATTTAGGTATAGCGGTCTGGAATGACCAATCTTTAGGGGGTCCTGCTCTGTCAAAACGTGTTATAGCCATTAGTCTTTTTCTTTTTTAAGTTCTTCTGAGAATCCTCCTGGAGCATACTTTAGGAATTCATCCATTCCTATTTTTCCTGACTTAAACTGTTCCATAATACTGGGATCAATCTGCCATCCAGGATATTTAGTTTGTAAAATACTCAATGCTTGAGTGGTATTAAACTTGTTGATTTCTGCATTATTCCCAATAACTTTTTGAGTCTCAGAATAAGAATTGAAACTTGAACCTGCCTGACTTAAATCAGACATTAAAGTTCTATCAAAGAATCTGCTATTAGCTTGATTCTGTAAATTGTCAGTATTATTCTGATAAGTTCTATTAGCAGTATCAACAGCCTTACCTTGTTCATACTGACCTTTAGTTAAATTCAGTTGAGTTCTTGCAAGATTCTCTCCTTCAGAAATTCTACCTAAACTGTCTTGGAGTTGGGCTAATCTACCTTGTTCTCTACCTTGAAAAGCTGCAGCATTACCTGACAAACTTCTATTTATATTGCCTCCAATATTGGATACACCAACAGCATCTTGTTTAGCTTGAGTATAATCTACATTTGCAGATTGCATATAAGCATCTGATTTTACATAATCAGGTAAGACAAGATTCTCTTGTTGTGCTGGTTGCAAGGCATCATAGATGGATCCACCTAAAGCTATTCCTTTCATTCCTAATGCCACAGCATTTCCAGCCTTGGCCCCTAAAACATCAGAACTTCGATCATCAGATTTAATTCCTAAGACATCAGAACCTTGATTTCTTGGTGCAAGTACATTCGATTGATTCCCTGGAGCTGTTAAATCTCTACCCAAAATCATCTGTTGTTCTTGTGGAACAGTTGTATCTGTAGCAAGAGACGTGTTATCTGGAATTGAATATGTAGGTAAAGGATCGATTCCTAAACTAGGTAAATTACTTACAAACATATTTGGTGATGCTAATGGCACACCTTGATTTTCAATTGCATACTTAATAGCATCTTTACCCAAAGTCCCGCCTAAAAACTTTTGCTTATTGTCATCAATAACTCTAATAGCGTCATTTAGCTTACTAAGTCTTTTCATTTCAAAATCTAATGCAGCTCTTTCATCTAAAGATGTTCTAGCGTCGGGATATTTGTTATTAATCTTTAAAGCATCGGTTGAAAACTTATTTCCTGTTTTAGGGTTTTTAAGAACGTTGGACATCACCGTCACATCACCGTCTACTCTATAAGAGTTTTCCTTACCTTGGACAGAATTAGGTCCGTTTGGATCTGGGTTGCCATTACTATCGACAGCAAGATCATTACCAGATGCGTGACTACCGGTATTATATTGTTTAAACATATCATTTAAAATACCACCTTTAGCAAATTTACCATAAGGATTAGTTGTTATTTTAATTGGTGGTACTTGAGAAAGCTGTTCTGCTTCTAACTTGTCTTTTTCCATTTGTTGGTCGACCATTCCAACCAAAGGACTAAGTATTTGTCCTACACCCGGAATGAAACTTACTCCTGTTTGAAGTAATTGACCACCCATTGATTTCTTATACTTTTTCATCGTAATGACTGTTGATTATGTAACACTTGTAATATTACTGTTTTTTTATGATCTAATGCAGGATTGTAAAATAGTCTGACAAATGCGAACTTGTCCAGAATATTTCCCCAGTCGTAATAGCTCTTGTTAAAGTTAATGACAGCCGTATTTGGTGCCTCATCTATATACCCAAAATATAACTTCTTCAGGTTCCAATCATCAGTCATTGTCGGTTGACCGATAGACATATCATACAATCCTGCAATTTTATAATTCTGATCGGTTCTAATCACCGTCTTGGAATTATTAGGTAGCTTGTTATTACCATAAGGATTTATATGCGAATCCATAAGAACTAAGTTCTGAAGACCGGTGGTCTGTTCAGAGTTATAAATAACCAATCTGTCAAATGTAGTATCAACTGTTTTAAACTTTTGGTTTACAGTATCCCAGATTTGGGAATATCCTACATAATAAACATTATCTATAGAACTAGAAACTCCGTCTATACTCATCCATTCTAAAACCATATCATACTTAAATCCATAATACTTCTGGTATCTAGTCTTATGTAAATGTTTCCAAATATTTCGATTGTAGTTAGTAGTATAAAAATTTATACTATCACTAAAGGCGTGATATGGAATATATGAGTGCCAAGAACACCATGACTCATCTTCAAGATCATAACTTAGAGTCCAAGATTTATCTTGAAAATAATCTAAAGAAAACGGATTTTCAAAGTTCCCATTTATATGAGGATACACAGATTCTGAAACGCTGTCAATAATTGTGTACCACTCACTTGTTTCATTTGTTTCATTAAATAATGAAAATAAACCGGGCAGTATAGGAGCTGTTAGCTTAAAGTTAAGAGGTAAAAAGTCTCTTTTGGAAACCATTAATCTTTTAAATCTAGGATCGTAATATAAAATAACTCCGTACCCAGAAGTATTTAATGTAGACTTAATTGGATATTCTATTCCTGTAATTCTAAAATACTCTTTTTTTAACTCAGAAGGAAGATACTCTTTAAACCATTGAGTCAATCCAGTAGTTAACATTTTTATTTGTCCGTTCCAACTTAATACATCACCTCTTTTCTGATCCACCCAACAATGTCCAAACGGAGTATCCGTCATCGATTGTTTATTCTGTAATCCTCCAAAACCTACATCTGTTTGCATTAACTCTTGTGGAGGAATAGATAAGAAATCACCGGTTCCTAAGTAAGCAGTATTTTGATCAGTCTGAATCTGTTGAGGATTTGGTTGAAGAACAAATGTAGTATCTTCACAATGAACTAAGAGTTGATTGTTTTGATGTTTTAATCCTGTAATAGCACCTCTGTGTCCAGGAATATCAATATAGTCATTAACTTTATTAACACGATAAAGATCAAATACTTCTTCATCAAATGATTTAGGAGAGAAAATAATTCTGTTTGGATAATATCCATCACATCTAGAACAATAATCAAATGTATTAGGTAGACTTCCTTTTGCTTTTTCAAACAATCTGATATTATAGTCAGGATTGTAGGCATAGTATTCTGGAATAATTTCTGATCTTGATCTAGGTTGTTGGTCAAATATAGGAAGCGATCTATCTACAATAAGTCTCTCGTAATTAACTTCGTCACTGTCTCCTACATTAAAGTATTTATTTTCAATAACCGTACCTTCATGTCGAAGAGCTGTATTTATAGAAGTTTCAACAAAGTGGTCTTTAAAGAACGGTGTGAATGCAAAAGCGTCACCTGTTAAACTAACAGGAAGAAAGTAGTTCAGTCTAAAATTATTTCCTTCATTTACCAGAGTGTCACCACCATACAAAATATTGTCGGCTGTTAATAACGAATAAACAAAGTTATTGCTCATTCCTACATAATTTTTAGTAAGAAAGTTATTATATGGTTGCAAAGAACTTTTCTTGTATGTATAAAAGTTATGTACTTTAATTCTAGTATCTGTTGGATTAGTGACCCACGTATCATAAATTTGTGGTGGTAGTAATGATGTTGTAGATTCCAATCCTCTATTAACATAAGATATTGTATCACTTGTATAATAGTCATAACTTTGAATTTTAGGAAACAATCCCGTGGAAGATATAATTGCACCAGCGTTAACTAGTACAGACTCCTTTTCCGAATGGTTTGTTCTTAAAGGTAACTCAGATTCTTCAAAATTCATATTTAAAATAATAGAGTGAATTACTATATTATCTAATGATTCTTTAGCATAACTATTTTTACCATCGTTTGCGACTAAACCTGTATCAAAAGAAGACGCGTTATTAGTCTTGTAATAATCAAAGTTACCAAGATTTTTATCGTAAAGAGTTTTTGGAGAAACGTATCTAATATACTTATTCTGAGCACTAGAAGTAAATGGATTAAAGTGGTGAAACATTTCTTGTCCCCCAGAACTTTGAGTAAAACTTTCAATTTTAACTACAGTTGCCCCGGATAGTTCTACTCTAGGAGTATTCGCCCATCCAGAATCTACAACAGTTTTATCAAACTCAGTTCTTTCTGCCATAACAAACTTGTGTCCAATAATATCTGGACTTGGATAAGTAATATTACCAAATTGAATACCAAATGAACGTAACCATAAAACCAGTGCTCGTCTAGTCATGTGGGGTAACAGTCGTCTGTCAGGAAATTTAAACAACCGTACTTTTGTAGACGTTGTAATTAGATTATCATCTGCATCAGTTCCCCATACCAAATTGTCGTCACAGTCTTTAATATCCGGGTATGTTTCATCTGTTTCAAAATAAGAAAATTCACCTTCATAAGAATACGGACTTGTCACAGTTTGTGATCCTGTTATAGTGGCTGTATTAAACACCTTCCATCTTTCAACCGTATCACCTATCTCTAAACCTAAATGTTCTGCGTCAGATAACCAGACATCTGTTGCTCCAAGAAGATCTGCATTATTAATAACCGTTAACAGTTGTAAATCTGTTGGAGTTGCAGATCTTCCCACTAATGGGAATACTGGACTTTGTGTACCATTTGTATGTAAATACATAATTCCTGGTAGGTACACTTCATCTCCTTGGTATCCTCTTTTATACCAATATGTTTTAGGATTTTTAGGATCTCCTAACTCATTTATATTAGCTGATCGATGTTCTGTTGAAACCCATTTAGCTGTAATTTTACTGGCTGCTGCTTGGTATTCAGAGTAATCAACATTAGACTGACGTAAGTTAGCTTTTAACAACCTTCCCTGTACTTGTTCCATTACATAAGCAGAATCATATAGAATGTTATCTATAAGTTTTTCAGAAGTATCTATTGGAAAATCTCCAGCTCCTGGGTCATATCCTTGATATGTCCAATCTACAGACGTAGATCCTATTGGAATTAATTTACCAACTGAATGTGCTGATATAACCGATGTTCCAGAAATAGATCGAAATACGTTTACTCTAAGATATTTGAACGTTGTTAACAATTGTGAAAATCTTAAACTAATTGATTTATTAGTTAAAGGTACTCCACCTATTGCAGGATCATATTGTTCAATATTTAATCCACCATCTATGTTGTAATAATTTAAACTTTGAGGTTCGTCATAAACAATAACTTGTGGTGTAATTTCTCCAAGATAAATAGAGTTTAAATTTTCATCCAGTATTTCTGGTTGAAAGTAAAAAGAACCTAGTGGAAGAATTCCACCAAAGTCATTAACAGAAAGAAGGTCTACTTTTGGAGGTAGTACAGCAGGAGCATGTTTAAATTTATTACAATCAAACACACCGGATACTTTAAAACTATTTGGATTATCTAAATCAAACCAGTAGTCTGAATTAAATCCATCTGACCAATAAATTGTTCTGTTACATCCATTTCTAACTCTATATTCTCCAGTAATTGGATGCTGAGTACTAAAACCTAAACAATCAACATTGACAACAGTTGTATAAGTATCATTCTTATATACACCAACTTCAGATCGTTCCCCATTTGTAGAAAAAATATAAGTCTCATCATCTTGTCCATATATTGATCCAACAAGATTGTAATTTGTTGGAATTTGTGCAGATGTAATATTTCCGGGTTCAGATTGATATTCTTGTCTTCCACCCTCATGACTATTTCTTATACAGTTTAAAGCGAATGTAACATCATTTTTATCTTTGTATGACCGATCTTTATTTATACCATTACTGTGAACTGTTACTACTTGGTTATCTAGCATAAAACATTTTTTCTGGAAGCTTTGTTAAATTTAAGTAATTCCCGCCATTAATTTGTACAACCAAATCAATATTTATATTTCTTAACAAATGATCTCCTTTTACCTGCCTCAACAGCAGTGCTTGTTTTTGATCATAAGCTTGATAGAAATTACCAGCTTGTTCTTCTTTTACAAATTGTCGATTCTCCCAATGTTTATAAATAGCGTAAGCTACTAAAAACTCATGTAGTATTCCTATATCGTGAATTAATATATCACCGACTTCATTACAAACAGGACTGTCATAATTAACACAAAGATGACCACAATCTAAAGATATGTACAATATCCTTTCATGTGTTACAGAAAACCATTCTGTACAACTTGATGTAAGATTACAACAGTTGTTGCTAAACAACGACTTGTCTGTACCTCTATACTTCAGTGCTGTAAATGTGGTTTTAAAATAAGGAGAGTCTAACCACATTTGGTATGTAATCATAGGTTTGCAAACAGCGGGATTGATATCCTGTCCTTCTTCCTCGACCGTTGGAATACAACTATCTTCTAAGCTTTTTATACAATCCTCAGAAGGATTTTCTTTTTGCCAATAAACAGAATTAATTTGTTTGACATATTTAGGTAATTGTAACTTACCATTGGTAAATTCAAACAATTCAATCTTTGGTTCATATTGTAATGTTGATGGAAGTAGTTTTAATCCATCCATCATCCAGTCTAAGAAATCTACTTCCTGCGATTCTTCAAATAAAGACTTAGGAATCCTTCCTAATAAAGATCTTAGTGTTATAAAACTTTTCATTTTGAATCATGTATTTTATATATTTTTGTATAATCTTTTTCACATGCCAAGTACATACTTCTTAACCAAGAACTATTTAATGTAACTTTCCAGTAACATTTTAGTTTTATATGAACTTTTCTTCTAGCCCAAGATGTGGCTATAAAATAATTATCGACATTGTTTTTTACAAACGTTATTTGCTTGCCCGCTATTGCTGACTTTTTAAAATCCACAAACCTGGTACATTTAAACTTTACAAGATGAAAAGCACCACCACCTGATGCTAACTCAATTGAGTTTCCATCCTCTAAATAGTTTTTTAATTTAGATATATAAAGATTGACAATCATGTACCATTCATACCAATCTACAGAAAGCCTGTGATCGGAACAATCTTGTTTTTTAACATAGGGAACAGGTATTGTATTTTCTTTATATGGTATGTTTTTCTTGTATGGATAAAAGAAAAAAACATCGGTTAAGGTTCTTCTTTTACATCTTGATAAATTCATTGCTATCGTTTGTTTGATCTTGAGGTAACTGAAGTGGTACATTCAGAAGTTTTAATACTCCTTGATACACGGCTGCTGTATATTCTTCTGGAAGAGGATACATAGAAGAATATACATCAAAACAAGTTCCTGTAGAAACACCAGAAGGATCACAGTTAGGAATCTTTGCTAAATCCAATACTTCTATCCATAACCCGGTTACTAAAATAACTTTTAATGTCAGTGGGACATTCCAAAGAATTAAATAAGAGTTTATGATACTTGCAAAGTAGTCATTTGTTTCTCGATCTTTTCTTCTAAACCAATCATCTTCTGATACAATATTGACCACCTTACCACTAATTAGTCTAACTTTGAGTTTACTCATATTTCTTCCAACAAATACAGTTGGAAACTTATGAGTTGACTTTAATATGTTACAGTCTAGATAATCTGGTACACAATCACAATTGTGTGATTTACCTGATTCCAATCCCATACAAATTTGAAACCAATTGTCCGCAGACAGAGTTTTAAATTTGTCCAGTTGCTGTTTCATTATGTCAGCTCTGGAAACAGAAAAAAGGTTATACAGACCCTCGTCCGTATAACCTTCTGGATTACGTGAATAGGCTTTTATTAAGCCTCTTATATTACTTATGTGGGTACCTATTGTTTTCAATTTAACACGGTATTTATTAGTTCAACATAATCCTTTGTTGGAATAATTTCAAACTTACGTTCTTTTAAATTAAACCATACTATTTTGGATTCTCCAAGTTCTACTCCTGTAGCATCTTGAATTATTTTTTTATATAAAGAAACCTGTAAAGAATATTTTTCAAACTCACAATCTGGTAAATCGAATTTAGCTAATTTACCAAATCCTGATTTATATCTAATTTGTTTGTCTGTTTTAAAATCCCAAACTTCATATTTCTCAGTAAGTTTATTAAAGTACAATCTATCAAATCTTCCAGCCAAACCTAAGCTTTCAGATCCCACTGAAAATTCTGCAGCTATTAAGATAAGATTTTCTTTTGCATATTCTAAGAATTCTGCACACAATTCTTTTGCAGTTTTTAAAGAATTAAAATAATTAATTCCTTGACCTGTATCTAGTCCTGGAGGTATGACTGTTATAGGTTGATCTAAAATTCTCATCTCCAGTTTTTCAACATAGTCATGAATGAAAGAACCTCGAGTTCTTCCAACTAAAGAATCAATTTCCCATTGTGCTCGTACATCTTCTGGAGTAACTTTTAGGTGTGAATGATCGTCTGAAAGATAAATCATTTTTTCAGTAGTTTCCTCTACACCAGAAAGAAGTTCTGTTTCAATTAATCTGAAGCAAGTAAAATTATTCCAAATGGATTTAACTTTAAAGCCAGAAAATTCGTAAGCTTTTACAGTGCTCCAAAACTCAGATTGAAACTTAGGTTTTAAGCTAGATAAGAATTTTGTCACAGATTCTAATTCAACACCATTACTAAAATACTGGTGTTTAGAATCTAGATATACTACATTTTTAAATGCTTCTTGAAGTTCTTTAATCATGGAAAGGAATTAAAATAGGTGATTGATTTAAAATAACACCGCAAGAAAGAACTGGCTTCTTTCCTCTTTGAGCGTAAGCAAAGGCATACGTCTTAAAATCTATTCCCGACCCAACTTGCATACCAAAACTTTGTCCGCCATTTAAAAACTGTATATAACCTTCTGTGTGTAAATGACCTTGTACAACCGAGCACATTTCTTGCTGAGCTTTTTTATATGCTGTACCACCTTCGCCGTGAACATAAAGAACCTTGTTATGTAAAACCTGTTCTACAAAATTCCAATTAGGAGTTTCTAAAACCTCACCTAACGGTCTCATCCATCTTTGACTTAATCCTGTACTAAACAGCTTTCTTGCAACAATTCTGTCGTGATTTCCTAAACAAACATCTGCTTGTGGAAAGACCGTGTACCAATTTTGTAGTTTTTGTACAGCTAGTTCTAATTCTTGTTTTGCAGATAAACCATCAGGATCTGTATTGTGAAAACTTTGGGCGTGGTGATCTATAATGTCACCTAGAAAAATGATTCTTCCGCAATTGAATCGTTCTTGCTGGAATCTACAAAACTCAAGATAACCGTCTAAGCAAAATGGTTCGTGAAGATCACCTATAGCAAGAACGTTGTTTGGGTTACCGTTAAGATAAGGTGTTGGTAATTTAGGTTTGTTCTTCTGGGCTTTAAATTCTAAAAATTCTTTCCATTCATTTTGATCAGAAATTGCTAGTGCAAGCTCATCAGACTTTACAGTACTTGGAACTTCTCTTTGAATCTTTTTCCACTGTCTTCTAACATAGTCAGATTTCTGTTTAGTTGTTCCTGATACATTATGTGTGTTTGCAATTGAAAGCCAATTACCAGCGGTCTGCTTTTCTTGCAGAAATTTAATTAAGTCTTTATTCATTTAAAGTTATTTTGTTTACCACAAAGATACACACAAGACTATATCCCTCGTTATGTTTAAGAAATATAATAAGAAATTGGAGCAAGATTCAACTCAGATTGTGTTCCGGCAGGAGTAACTCCATTAGGATAAACCACGACGTTTCCATCTATCCTAACTTCAATACCACAATAAATAAAAGAATCCCCGTCAGAAGTTATTACTGAATATCTTAACGGGGCTTTAGATCGATAAGGAGTAGGTAATCTAAAAGCAATTAATCCTGTAGAAGGAATTACAACTCCTTCACATTGAAGAGCTCCAGAAAAATAAACTTGTGCCTGATTATATCCTACACCAAATATTTTAATAGGTGTTGCACCAACTGTAAATCCATTTAATAACGTAGGAGTGTGGAATCCACCACCAAATTCATTTCCCAAAGTTGATACTGTACGAGCATCTGCTGTATCAAGTAATACATCTATTGTAACTTTTTTGGTTGTCCCACTCTGAACTATTGGAAGTGTGTCTGCATTATTAACAACTGTTGCAGAAGCTAGTGCAGAAATTTTTATATTTGCCATTATGCGAGTATATTGTTTGAGTTTTCAGTAATTATAGGATCATTACCTTCAGTAGTAAGAAACGCTTCTTCAACTGACATATAGTTAGTGATACATTTGTCAGGTAATGAAAAGACACAGAATGAAGATTTTTTACTAATAAACGTTTTTATTTCACACTGAAAAGAATGCGGTATTTCACATGCAGTATTTAAAACCTCTAAATATGTAAACGCTGTTTCTATATCTGAAGTATATTCTTTTGTATGACATTCGATCCCATACCACATTGACTCCTTTAATGTTTTAACTAACTGAAAATAAATACATTTAAGAACAGCCACATCCGCTGGTTGAACTGGTGATATTGTTATCATTTAATAGTTTTTTTAGCTCTGTATATAAAGAGCACATTTCTATACACGTGCATGAATCACAGTCATTCCCTTGTAAAAGCGCGTAATATTGATACATCGCTGTTTTATCTTTTGTTGTGGTAAAGTATTCAACCACACTACATTTTAAAACACAGTCGATGATAATACAAGCTGAATCGGTAACTGAAACTGGTATGACCGGAAGAGGTGATGTTATATCGTATGCGATTTCTAGTTCAAAGTTGTACACGTCATCACAGTATTTTGTTTTTGTGGCATCATTATAAAACAATGTTGCAGGAATAAGTATTTGATTGTTACTAATAGAACCAATTAAACTGGATACAACAACACTTGTCTGGGTTGTAGAACAGTTACGTTTGGTTTTTAACACAAGCGACGTAAATAACTTGACCCCTGAAATCAATAAAGCTTCAGAGGTCAAGGTCAAAATTGAACAATCACTGTTGAGTGATGCTATCATTATTTTATAAATGCAGATAAAAGATTGGAGATAAATCTACGTGTTTTTTCATTCTTTACAAATCGTTCTAAAATAAAATCAAGAGCGATAAGTGCAAACCCTAAAAATTCAGGACTTTGTACAAAATCATTCCAAATTGTTTTTAGTTGTTCATCATTAGGTTTAACGGTATCAGTTACCGCTAACAAAGAAAGTAACATAGGTTCTACAAGAACCTCTAACGCTTGACGCAATTGTGGTTGATCAACATCTTGAATCATGTCATTCAACAAATTTCTTACAGCAGATAAAACTTCTGGATCACTTGGAAGGTTGTTCCAAATAGAAGTTAAATCAGTCTGACCATTTGCAAATGCTGAAACAGATAATTGAATGCGTTCAAGAACCTCATTGGCACCAACTTGTGCATATTGGTTATTGATAAGAGGAATAAATTCTGTAGCAATAAAATTAAGATTTAAAGCTACGAGTTTCTCGAAATAAGGTTTAGCAACCATTGTATGAATTTGTTTAAAGTTGAAACTGTAAATTTGTTCTTTTTGATTTCTGGAAGTATTGCAGGAACAACTATTTCCTGTAATTTAACTTCTTCTACGATAACTTCCTTAGGTTGTTCTTTAACAATTTCTACTGGATTAATAACTGTAATTGTAATAGTTCCTACTTTAGAAGCTTTGGTTAAAGTTTCCAATAATTTATATAAAGCAGACTTCGAGTGTAGTAACTTGTTTTCTTGAACCGAGGTTCCTACAAGTACACAACCGCTTGTGTGTGCTATTGTATTTCCGGAGTGGATACGAATTCCTTCAAATCCTGGAACATTTAATAGTAACGGAAGAATTACTTTAAATCGTTGACTTAAACTTAAAACAACTTTGTAAACTCCCGCAGGAATACATGTCTCATGTTTAATTTTAACAGTTCTCATTTTATCTTCCAGCGTATAACAAGTAAACTTACCATTGATAAACAATTCTCCGATTACAGAGTTGTCAGTCGTCCTTGTTCTTTGTAGAGTTAGATTCATCTATGACGCGAGTTTTGAATGTTTCCCAACTTTCGGGAATTTCTATATTTGACTCTAGTTCTTCCTTAATTAACAACTGAATCACATTACATTTACTTAACTTAATTAAACTGGATAGTTCTCGTAAATATATTTCTTCTTCGGTTGTTATATAGCTTTCTGTGTGGAAATCTTCTACATGCGACTGGGAAAAACCTATTGTTTGAACGGTTACTAAATTGAGCAACAGCACCCAAATTGTGATTAATAATAATCTCATTGTTTTTTATTTCTTGACATATTATGAAGAGTGTTGTCGATTTCTTTTTGATTAAGAATCGCTTCTTTTAAGAGTAAAAGATATTCTTTGTTTTTAAGTTCTGCAACATCAGAACATTTTTTACTTAGTTCTAAAACCAACATGTTCGCGGCTTTGTCATCAATATTTTTTTCTTTTATAAGACTATTAATAACAGAGGCAAGTGTTCCTATTGTACCTAAGCACACAATAAAACATCCGATTATAAAATTTCTTAAAAATACTTTTGACAATCCCATCATAGAATACCACCCTGCTTCGTTGACATTAGACATTGTTGGAAATTTAGAATTGTGAATGCGTGTTTTGATTAGAATTAATAAACGACTTCTATTTGGTCATCGACCGTTTGAGCAGCCAAAGTAACAGTAGTACCTGAATAAGTAAATTGACGAGCAATGGGAGCAGATACAACCCATCTCAATTTAACTCCATTACGATATACTTGTACAGGAGTAATATTTCCAGATACAGCTTGTAATGAAGCAGCTACTGTGAATGCAGTCTGAGATGCTGTAGCAATAAATCTTTGTTCAATACGTGTATGTCTAACCGTATCTGTTATAAGACTGAAAAGAGAAAGATCTGGTGCTCCAACTAAAGGAATATTTAATTGAGTGTCGGTATTTCTGCGCCGACCAAAAAGAGATAAAGGAATTCTAAGAGTTCTTAGAAATAATGGTGAGTATTGCATAATGAATGTATGAATAATAAAAAACGCCAATAACAGAAATATCCATTATTAGCGTTAGATTAATTTAATTGTTTTTTTGTTTGAATTGTTCCCGTTAAAGAATTACTTCATTTTACGAACCTTTGTTCCAGTAGGTTCTGTCTTTTGATTTTCAGGACTTTCAAGTTCTGAAAATTCTACAATTTCTAAAGATGTACAATCATCTGTAAGTTTAATTCTTTGGATCGCTGGATCAACTCCTCCGTTTAAGCAAATACCTGTTAGTACATTACTAACATTCATATTGCGTTCATTAATTGAAGCTTGAAGTTTTTCTACTTCAGTTCTGTTGTCAATAAGTAATTTGGTAATTGCAGGTGTCAATGCGATTGTAAAATTGTTCATAATCTTTTGTTTTTATTGATGATCCGGTCATCAGTCCGTTTAATTGCAAATGTACAACATTGTATTTAATCTCACACAAGTCATTCCAAATATATGTATAATCATTAATCTCCTGCTAGTAATAAAGACGATGCTGCTGTTGGTCCTGATCCTGTTGTGTAATGAACTGTCATTCTTATGTGATCTACTGCGCCAATACCATTACCTTTGCCCCCAAACGTTATCGTAACAGAAAGCACAAAACCAAAATCGGTACTGTTAACATCAGTGCTATTTAAGGTAACACCCCATAAATCAGAGCTTCCACCAAAACTTCTGTAGCTATAAGCTCCCCCCGGCCAAATTAGACCCGCTGATTTATTGTCACCACTAATAACACCGCCTTTAACTAGCCTTAAAATGTTGTCGGTTACATTAGGATCACTTATTGTATCTCTTATTTCCACTACAATACCATCAATAGTTGCGCCGCTAGGTATTGAAAATCCAAAATTTGAAGCTCTCAAATAGTTTGATGTCGCGACCACGCCGCCAACAGTTGCTGATACACTGTTGTTTGTATATATATTAGTAGGATTACTCCAAGCAATTGTTCCAACACCTGTAACATTTGCTCCTGTCCCGCATGAATTAGGTCCTTGACTTGGCATATTGTTTATCTTTTTCTAAATTGTGTCTGTATAAGGAAGAGTCGACTAGTTTAGCACATTCATTAACATCTATGTTCCAACCAGCATCTCTGATACTATTAAAAGCATCGGTAGGAGAATTAACAATATCACTATAGTTAATCTCTATGACTTCTGCTCCAATAGTTAAAAGTTTAGCTTTAACTCCATCCATGAATTCATCGTACAAATAAGTTACAACTTCTTGAGTTCCCCAAGAATTAAAAGGAGTCCACCTTGACATAGACTTGCGTATTTCTTCCGGATTTCTTTTAAGGATGATTACTTTATAATCTCCTTGAGGAAGATTGTTCAACTGACTGATTGGGAACTTAATAAGTCTATTGACATACATCCTGTCAAATCCTTGGTTTACTTCACCATTAAACTGGTAGAAGCCATTAGGATTTGGGACGTAATCAGAAGGTGCTGAGTGATTCATTGTATCTGAAGTTCTATCATAGACTGGATTTAAACCTCCAGCCTCTAGACACCTCATTAACATAGAACTACCTGACCTGTGAACATTAACTATCAAGTGCACCATGTTAAAACAAGTCTATGTAATCCGAACTGAAGTCCTGTTTGAGTTTAGCTTGAAGTGCCACAAATTCAGCGTTGTCAGATTCAACAAAACCTTGTCTAAGTATTTGGACAAGTTTATTAAATCTTTCTAAGTCTTGCTTGTAAACTTCTTTAGCTGTATTAGGAACTGTATCAGGTTTAACTCCTGGAATAATAACCCCAAGCTCAATAGTATCCACAAACAAATCAAGTTCTTCTAACTCTCTTAATTTGCGGTCAATATTGTCTTGCAGCCAGTTAGCATCTTGAACCGATCTAGTAGAATAAGAGTCTTGAACAATAGATGTATTATCTTCAGAAACGTATCTTACTTGTATTACTAAAAGTCCTTCGCTTAAATCTTTATTTGTTATTTCTGCTGTATATTTCATGGTTTAATTGTAGTTTAATGAAGCGTCTCCGTAATAATGAGTTCCATCATATACTAGTGTAATGATGTCTACCTTACCTACGGCTGTAGAAAGTGTTGGAGCAGTACCACCTCTCCATCTAATAGTAGGCCAAGTAACTAACCTAGAACCGCCGGTGCCTTGAATTATAAACAGTAAATATCTACCGCCTGTTAATGGATTAGAAAATGTAAATGTCCTGTTTGCTGCAATCGTGATTTGCTGTACATTACTATTGTTCCAGTTTGCATTTGGGCCAACACCATCTGAGATAGTAAATCTCGTAGATGCGTACTGACCACCTACTACGATATTGCCTGATGTTACGGCAATATTACCAGTTACACTTACAACTTCTGCTGGATCTGATCCTGTACCAAAACTGTTTTTTCCGTTAAATATATTCTTTGTCGAAGAACCTGTTTGAACAAACCCATAAGCATTGGTATTGTTTACGTTTGTATAGAAACTAGTCCATGTGCCTGTCAAACTTGTTATAGTAGGATTTACTGAAATTCCGCTTGCGCTACCGTTTGCAGAAACCGTCTGATTGATTGTGGGGGTTATATCCAGCATTATAACCCCACCATTCCCAGAAGCTGCTGTATAAGAACCTGTAAGGTTAACAACAGTGGAGAAAATGGAAGTGCTAGTATAAGCTGCTCCCGAAACTAATATAGCCGTACCTGAAGCTGATGGTAAACCGGTAGACCTTATTTCTAAGGGATTAGAACCCGTACCAGAAGTAGATACAAGGACAGAGCCTGTAGAACCACCTAAAGTGATTGTGTTGGCTGAGTTACCTATTGTGTAAGTACCGTTGGTAGTCAGTGCTGTTGGAGCAAGCCTGAATCTCTCAGTAATTGCCCCAGCATTATTTACATCGCTATATACAAGAGCACTAGTTCTAGAAGCATCAGTAGCTGTTGTCCAAATAGCAGACAAGCCAATCATATCTCTATTATCGGTAGTAGTAGACTCACCTTGAAACAATATTCTACTTCCAAATCCAGCGGCTGCTGTACCAGAAGAGTTTGTTCTGAGTGTTAGTATATCCTCTACCGTGGACGTGTTTGCTGTTACGTCTGTAATAGTGGTAGCTCCACCAGTAGAAGCTCCACCAGTAATAGCAATTCGAGTAACGTTATTGGTTTCTAAATTTAATCCAAAGGCATCGTTTGTGCCAATGGTTATTGCAGCTGCGGTAGTATTACCACCATTTGTAATATCACCTGAACCAGCTGAAGGTGTAAAGTATTCGAGGGCTGTTGCTCCTGCATTCACTCTCAACTGTTGTGTTGCCGTACCTATTGCTAATCTTACCGCTGTATTTGCACCAGTTCCAATAACTATATCTCCAGCAACATCCCAAATTACATCTGTAGCTACCGAGCCACCGCCAGAAGGAGCAGACCAACCGGGAGCTCCACCAGATGTTCCTGTAAGAACATGGCCGGTTGTACCAGCATTTGCTAATCTTATTAATTCTCCTCCTGTTCCTCTGTAAAATAAATCAAAAGAGGCATCAGACCCTAAATCAAATCTAACCTTACCCGCTGTTGTGTGTAAAGCGGTTTGACTAGATGCTGTAATTTTTAATCCTGTAAAACCACCTGAACCTACGGCTGTGAGTACTGGATTAATTATTAATCCTGCAGTTATTCCAGATGCTCCACCAGTTTGATTGATAACGGGAACAATCTCTACATTACTAAATGTTGAACTTCCTGAATTAGGTTTAAATTCACCACTTATATTTAGAAAATTAAGTGTTCCTGTTGTTTGGTTTGCAGCAGTAACTGTTCCTGTAGTTAATGTTATACTCTGTGGTATATTTGTAGAATGCAAATCAGCTTGCATTCTTAGTTCTCCATTTCTCCACCACGATTGATTCTTACCATCAGGAGAATAAATAAAAGTACCCATCCCATCCGGGTTGTCTACTACATATATTGCTGCCTGACTGTTAAAATAATCAATCGTAAAAGTACTATCGTCGGTAAGAGTGGCAACTGCGTTGGAAGCAATTGTCCCAGAACCGCCGTATATACCGTTACCACTCCCAGAAGGAGTAGCCCAAGTTCCATCACCTCTCCAGAACGTTGTTCCAGAAGCTGATGTACCTGAATTAAGATTAGCTACTGGTAAGTTACCAGTTACACCGTTTGTTAAATTTACTTGTGCCCATGCTGGATCGTTAGCCGTTCCAGTATTAGACAAATATCTAGTGGCAGAGGTATTCTTAGGTAGTTTACTAATTACGTCTGAGGCAGAACCGTGAAGAAGGTCACCTTGTGCAATTGTATTTTGGCCAGTACCTCCATTTATTTCATCAAGTACTCCTTGTACTTGATTTGTTACTTTTACTAATGTAGCTGCCATTGTTTTAATTTTATTTGTATAATCATATATTATAGTTTAATTAAGGGGAGAAACTAATCTCCCCTATTAGATCTTAAAATATAATATTATACACGCCTCACTATTCTAAGTGTTTCATCAGTAGCTAACACAGTAGCCAGCACTAATACACCTGTGGCTGAAGTTAAAGTGTAATCTCTTGAAACTGTACCAGAACGAGATAATACTACACCGTTTCTAGAAATTTCTACTAAGTCTAGATTGGTTGGAATCGTAAACACAAAACCAGTACCATCTACATCTCTTGCTACAACTCCTGCATCTAAATCATAAGTTGCAGTACCAGTACCATCAACATAACAAACAGTTGTTACCATTGCAGTACTTGCGCCCCATGTGGGAGCAGAAGAAGTGGTAGCCGTTAATACTTGACCGGTTGTGCCATTAGCTAAACGAATCATCTCACCACCAGAACCACGATAGTATGTATCAAAGTTAGCATCAGATCCAAGATCGTGTCTAACTTTACCAGCCGTAGTCCACATAGCATAGTGAGATGCTGAAGTAGTGATCTCTAAAGCTCTGTAATCTGCCACAGCAGTTAAAGTTGGAATAATATGCGCTCCTCGAACTATTCCATTTGCTCCACCAGTTTGGTTAACAGTAGTATTAATACTTAACTGAGTATTTGTTCCTGTACCAGATGTTGGATTAAATGAACCTGTAATAGATAAATTCAGACTCGCTCCTGATGTCACATTTCTACTAGCACTTACAATTAAGTTACCTTGAGGCGCAACTGTTCCACCAGACGCTATAATTACAGAAGTAGCCCCGGCCATAGTAATGTCGTCGCCAAGATTAAAAATGGAATTGTTTAGTACCACTAAAGGATTTGTAGCACCTATTCTAGTAGTACCATCGTCTGCAACTCTAAACACTTGTGTAGCAGCAGAGTTATTATGTCTGTAACCAAATGTAGTATCACTTGTTCCTGAACCTTGAGTAGTAAGTATTGTACTTGCTGGTACAGTAGCAGTGCCAATTGCTAAAGCAGTTCCATCAAAGTGGAAATTGGTGGTAGAGGTAAGTGTATTAACACCTGAACCATAAGCTACTTTATTTGCAGCAGCAGTACCACCAATAGTACCAGCGGTAGCTATTTGAGTGAATGATATTGCATCTGTACCTAAAGTTGTTACTTCAGATACTGTAAACCAAAGTGTACCAACGTTTGCAGTTCCATCTTGAATAAGAACATAAACACCATCTACTTCACCAGCAGTATCCATCCATGCAACTCGTGTAAGAACTATAGATGAACCTACTCCAGATACAGAGTAAGCACCATTATCCCAAGTTCCTGCACCAGTTCCTGTTGTAGAATCTTTTACTAAGATTGTTTCAGCATTAGCATAAGTAACACCATCTACAGTAAGTGCTGTGCCTCCAATGGTAAGTGTGGTAGCTGTTCTAGCAGTGATAGCTAAAGCAGCGGTAGTAGCACCTCTAACAGAACCAGATTTTAAACCGGCGACATTATTAAGTACCCAACCAACTGTAGCTGCATCTGTATTAGCAGAAGGTGTACCATTAATTGTTATGTTACTAGAGAATACTTTAGCTCCAGCAATAGTTTGACCTGTAGTTAAATCTACAAAGTTTTGAGTTCCAGAACCAGTACCACCGTTAGCAATGGCTAGTATTCCACTAACAGCACTAGCGGAGCCTAAACTAATGGCTCCAAAAGTTAAAGCTGTGCCAGAACGTCTTAATACTTGATTGTCACTAGATGCTGGAATAGACGCAAAATCTGCTGTAGCGTTACCAGTAACACCGAGTACCGAAAGTGCTGATCCTTGTGCCAAACTAGCAAACGGAAGATCTCCTGATAAGGCATCTGTATCAGTTAAGTCTAATGCTCCCCATCCATAAGTAGAAGCGCCAGTAACACGAAGTATTTGTCCTACGGTAGAAGAGTTTGTTATACCGGTAATAGGAGATGTGCCATTACCTTGCAGTAAACCTGTAATAGTAGTTGCTCCTGTACCACCATTTGTAACTGGTAATGTACCAGAAACATCAGCGGTCATACTTACTGCTCCCCAAGTAGGTGCTCCAGCTGCATTACCATGTAATACTTGTGTGGTTGTACCTAAAGCCAGAGGTGTGGACGGAAGTACACCTGCACCTCCACCTAGTACTATTGCATTTGCAGTAAGTAAAGTAGAAGACGCAATTGTACCTGCTGCTGTAAATCCTAAAATACCACCAGAAGTGCCCGTTGTTAAACCTGTACCGCCATTGGCAACCGCTATAGTAGTTCCGTTCCAAACACCTGTGGTAATAGTACCAAGAGTGGTGATAGTAGCTTGACCTACATAAGCTGTAGAAATATCTGCAGTAGGATTACCCGATACACCATCTCCGTTAGTAATTGTTAGTCTATTGGTGGTACCTGTTAAAGTCCTACCTACAAAAGTATCTGCTGATGTTTGAGTCAGAATACCATTTGTATTATATGCAGCTAAAGCATTTAGAGTCGCATCTAGAGTTATATTAGTTCTAGTATTAGGAATATCATCAGCCGCAGTAAAACCTGCACCGATAAAATTGAATTTTGTTCTAGCCGTTAGAGGAGTACCCTCTTCTTGTATTTCTGCATATCCACCTGCTCCTGCAGATGCATTTAAGGTTGTTCCTGAAATAGATAAGTTACTACCTACTATAAGAGGTACCAAAGCTGTAGCCGAATGGTCATAAAACCATAAGTGATCGGCACCAGTAGTAGGCTCTGTTATTGTAAAAAAGTTTGACGCATCAGAAGACATAAGTGCTCCTGGGGCTACAGACTTTTTAAATTGATTTTGTTTTATTTGTGTAGTTGGCATTATATGTAGTAAATTGCAGTTATTTTATCTGATGTTGTCAAAGCCGTGATTAAAGTTACAGCTGTTCCAGTTACGGTGTAGTCATCTGTTTCGTCCATCAATTGACCGTTTCTAAATATGAGTATGGGGATACTGGCAAGAGGAGTAGAAGCTAAAGTAATATTTACTCCAGTTATACCAGTTTGCTTTTCTGTTAAAGGAGAAGCGGAAACCCAAGCCCCACCGGAATACATTAGTACATCTCCGTTAGATCCACCCGGAAGTGATCCAGCAGTGGTTGTCCATGCCGGAACAGTACCTGTTGATCCAAGTACTTCCATTGGTCCACCTATGCCGATTCTGGTTAGGTTACCGGAAGCATTTCTGTAGTACAGATCTCCTGTAGCATCTGATCCTAAGTTGAAACTTACATTTCCGGCTGTGGTTTTTAAAGCCATGTGACCGGGAGCATTTATTTCTAAACCTCTGTATGAACCAGCTGTGGCAGCTGTAAGTGTAGGATTAATATAAACACTTCTTATTACAGAAGTACCGCCTGTTTGATTTACAACTGTTGTTACGTTTAAGTCTGTGTAGTTATTACTACCAGCTATCATACTAAACGTTCCTTGTATCTCAGCGTTGGACGGATTAGCTATATTGGTAGAACGTGTAGCAACTACTTTTAAAGAAGGAGTTGTTGTTACTGACCCACCACTTTCCACAACAACCGTTGTGTCGGAGTATAATCTAAGATTTCCACCAGACTTCTCTACAGAATATGTTCCCCCGTAACTTATATTTATCTGATCGGGATGTATATATACCTGCCCTAAAGCTCCTATAGTAATAGCTCCATTATCTGCTAATTTGAATACTTCTACATTTGCAGAACTATTGTGTACATAGCCATAAGTAGATAGCGATGTACCTAAACCTTTGCTCGTAAATCTAGATAAAGATGATGGACTAGCGGTACCTAATGTTAAGTAAGTGCCATCAAATTGAAAATCTACATCAGAAGTAAGTGTTGTTGGAGTAGCCCAAAGAGCCACCTGATTTGCAACACCTGTACCAATTGACGCTGTAGTGTTAGTTATTGTTAAAGTATTAGCTGGATCATTATACGTCAAACTTATACCTGTCCCAGCAACCAATAAAGTATTTAATCTATCATCAACAGCTTCTGAAAAGTCTGTTACATTTAGTGATGTGACACTGATTGCAGTGTCTGTAACACTTAATAATCGACCTTTAGAATCTACATTGAAAGATGGAATCAACGAACTTGTTCCATACGTTCCTCCAACAACCCCGGTTGTCGCAAGTAACCCAGATATTACTGGTGTTGTAGTTGGGTTTGTAACGGTAAGATTTATATCAACAGTATCTAACTCTGTTACAGAAGTAACTGTTCCAACACCTCCCGGTAATGTAAACCAACCTCTGACCCCAGCTCCATCAGTACCGTAATATTTTGTGTTTCCTGGAGAAGCTGTGTCATTTACTAATTGTATATTAGTTGTAGAAAACGTTACCGAATTAATCGGAGTTATATATTCAATTTGACCAACTCCTGTACCTCTACCGATTAGCTTGTTTGCCGTAGCTGTATTTAACTTATCATATATACTTTGAGGTATGTGATAGTATTCACTAGCCACACCACCTTGTATTCCAGTTAAATTATTGTGTACCTGTATTGGAGGAACATACGTAGTTGGAACAAAATCTGTTCCGTCGAAAGTTAAAATCTGACCTACTGTAGCACCTGACGGATTAAGTTGATCTAAATTTAAAATCCCACCAAGAGTGTGTAACAACACATTTCCTGGGTTAAAAGTAATTTCTGTGGCAGCCAGCATCGCATCAACTCCACCAGTTATCGTAATAATCGTAGGACTGTTACTAATTAGATCCTCTGGTATAATAGAAGGAATACTAAATATAGCAGTCTCTAGCGACAGCTCTAGTTCTTGTAATGCTCCTTTAATTGTGTTATTATCAGAAATAAGGGAGCCGCTAAAAGAACCTAAATTAACAGATGATCCGCTAACACCAGATAAAGTAATTAAAGATTCTAATTTAACTTTGTCTAGCGCAGTCATTACACCTGCAGCAATAGTAGTTACTGATGGGATTATAGCATCAGTTCCCGTATCAGAGTTTATAGTTACAGTTGACGTGGTTACTGTGCGGGTTAAATTGGTCGGATAAGTTCCTGTGATAGTTATTGTTCCATCATCTATTCTTTCTTGAAACCAAGTTGCAACATCCACACCGTCATTTCCCAACCATCCGGTACTTAATGTTCCTGGACGATTTAATGTAGATGTTGTAATTGATTTTTTTAGAATGGACTTTGGAAGAATTAACTTTTTGTAATCATCATATAGTCCCATAGTATAAATCTAAGAAGAAAGGGGATCTTCTTGCATGATGCAAAAAAATCCCCTTTTTAAATTAAGACAAATAGACACCGGCCGCAATAGCATCACCAACAACTTGGAAGTTGGTACCAGTGGTTCTTGCATGTTCTAACCATGCAGTTAAAATTGCTTCAACAGAAGCTACCATCGTAGCAGAAATGGTACCAGTACCAGCATCTGTAGACGTAACAAAAGGAATAGGAGGATTGCTGGCAGCAAGACGAGTTACAATATTCGCAACAGTTACAGTAAACGAACTTTGTGGTTCTGCACGAAACAAAAGAATTGCTTTAGCAGGACTGTTTACTTCAATAGTAAGCGTATTTTCTGTATCAAAATAATCAATAATATAACTTGTATAGAATGCTTTATTAGCATCAATATAAGTCTGACCCATTGAGAACCAATCATCACATGGTTGGAACTGCTTAGTATGAATATTTAACTGATTTCTCAAATCGTTTCTAATCTTCCATTTTGCTGTATGACCAGTACCTTCTTCTGGAGCAGCTTCAGTAATTACTGGATCAGTAACACCTGAAATAAAATCACCGCCCAAATTAAGAACTGGTTTAACCATGCGCTGTTCAATATTATCGTAATATGCGCCAAGTGCATCAGGCAAACCTACTACAATAAGTGCGTCAATAGTAGCAGCAGCTCCAGCAGTAAGATGATTAACAACTTCAATTGTAGAAGTACCTGTTAATGCAACATTATCTTGAACAAGACGAGCAAGTGCTTGGCAAAGTTCAACAGAAGATCTAATTACTTGGTTTATACCATTTACAGTTTGAAATGTAATATTGGTTGTCGGAGTAATAGTACCAAGTGCTTGACCTGATCCACCACCAGCTTTAATACCAAATATAACAAAAGATTTGTTACCTTGACGTGTACCAGTAGAAACAGCTCTAGATTGTGAATTAAAACCAAACATCAAACGCTGAAGAACATAATCCAATGGTTGTGTAATACCAGCTACTACAAAATCTACAACAGGAACGGCAGCATACATTGAGTTATCATTTGTTAGACCATATTCCTTCTCAGATCGTACTGACCCAAGATTCAAAAATGCATTATAGCTTCCAAGATCCACTGGAGTAGGGAAGTTAGTAGCTGCTACAGCTCCAAAAGTTGCAAACCGTGCACGTTTGACAGCCACAGATCTAATATTTCCTTTACGGATAATACCAGATTCAATATGTGACTTATGACCAACTTCCCAAACATCTGCAAGTTGGGTATTAGCTGATGCTGGAGTACCTTGTACAATTTTAATTGCTTGTACTTCAGTAGAATCATCTCCTGCTGCAAGATACTGACCATAAGTTTTGACTGCAGAATTAGGATCCATACTAAGGACACCTGCTTGACCTGAAGCCAAATTCAAATTTGAACCAGTGGTTGCAAAACTACCTGATGCCAACGCTTGGTCACCGGTGAATACTAAAATTTGCTCCATAGGGAGCTTGTTAGTTCTTTTCATACTTTATTAAGTATTTGTTCTTTTTGTAATTGAAATTTATTATTATCATCTAGTATAACGGCTACATATTGTACGGCCATGTCTACTAAAAGATCATGATACGATTCTGGAATGTCTGAAGTTACGGTAGCACTTGTCAAGTTATATGCTGACATATCACCATTTTCATATTCCAATGAATCATACCCACCACTAAATACTTTTACTGGATTTCTAAGATATTCAACTTTCGCTGACGTAGTTGTATAACCTTTAGTGTAAAACTCTAAGAAGTTATTTTTGATCGAACCTAAACATCTTTCCCACAACAAAGAAGGTTGTGTGTTAGCGTCTCTTAATTTCACATCTAAGTCGTTAGATCTTACTGTTGTAATAGGAATACGTTTTGTTGCACATTCAATTGGGACAACATAAGCCCTTAAAAAATGTCTGTATGTTGGACTGAAAGACAGTAAACTGATTCTATATCTATCCAACTCTACAAAAGTAGCCATGTATTCTGTTTCTGGAACAATAAGAGTTTGAAGCATATCAACTCTTTGTTGATTTACCTCAAATCCAAACTTATATTGTTTGCTATTATTTCCGGAATAAAATGTCTCTACATAGTCATCTATGACTTTATTAAAAATATCATCAAGATACGCAGTAGGAAAATCTTTTTTGTGATTAGAATTTAACTTGTTCCATCTTAACTTAAACTCTTGATGAAGTCTTTCTATTGTCATTTTAGTTAAGTTTACTCAACCCAGACATTTCTGGATTTTACTTCTTTAAATAATTCGTTATACCAGTTAGTAACTGATTCTTCGTTTTCTGGATCATATACCAACATTTCTGAAACAATCAAACTTACAAATTTTTCATAGTCAGTATGCTTGTACATGTTTTTAGATGACGATCTTGATCTCCAAACCAAATATCCATCTTCAGACTTTAATACATCTGAGTTAAGACCTTGTTGAACAAGATACATAATCTCAAATCGTTGTTTGCCTTCTGGTGATTGTAGTAAGTTAATAACTTTGTTGAATTTATTAATGTTCTCGATTTGATATTTTGAATCATTAATATAGTTATTAATCGCCTGCTTCACTAGTTCTCTGTTTGCAGAACCTTTGACAATCTGACGATCTTGATGTGTAGATAACAAACTAGCAACCTTATATGCCTGAAACTCTGAACTTCTGGTAAGAAGCTCGTGTTTAGCATGAATAGCTGCGTCTACAACATCTTGTTTTCTCATTTTTTCCATTTCTGCTTCGTTTTCTTCAGAAATGTAAAATAGATGTTCTACTGGGTTAGCTTCTGCTTTACTAGCTGCAATTCTATTGTGAATTTTAATCAGCTGTATTGCCATTCTTTGTCTTGGGGTATCATCTACAAACCTGTTAGGTCGATCAAAAAACTCAACTGAAAACTTTTCAATAAAAGTTACATCACGAGTCATAAGTTGACTTGGTTGAAAATTCAGCATTGTACCACCTTTTGCAAGAGTGGTATAATAATCTGGATCAACATTGTCCATTATTTCAAAATAGGTTTGTCGAGAAATTGATTGTTGCTTAACAAGCTTTGGTACAAGTTCTTGCCATTTTGCATTTAAACTGTACGTAGAAAATACGTCATCAACCTCTAGTTGATAAATTGGATTTGGAATGAGTTCATCCAAACCAGTAACATATCGATTGTTGTACGTGTCTAACGGGAACTTTAGTGTAACCGATGTACCAACCTCACGAGTTTTATTCATCGATCTATGAGATCTAACAAGTTCTCTTGTCTTTGGATCAATGGTAGTAAAAGCTTGGTTATCCCTACCTTGAGTGGCAGATCTGGATACAGGACTTACATAAAGAGTTGTGTGATTTTTCATATCAATTTTTATTCTATTTTCTATAAAAAAGAAGGAGGTGTATTGCAACCTCCTTCTTTTATTTTATCAGATATTCAAATTCAATCTAATTTGAGCTATACGGCTCACGTCCCATACGTTCAAAGAACCTGGAACTGTACGATAAATACCCAATTCTTTTGAGTTAACGTGTGCGTTAGAACCATCGGTAATTGCACCAGTTTCAAAATTATAGATATTAGAAATAGTGTAATATTCTTCTACATCATCCTGCATTACCATACACATGTTTTGGCCAGACATTCCTGCTGGAGTTTGATCGGTATTACCCAAATCAAAAATATCCATAGTAAATGACTCCAATGTATAATTAGTACCTGGAGCAAGTTCTGGAAAACGTGAACGATCATCTTTAGTAGGATCATGAACAATCGATACTTCGATACCGTTCATCATCTTAATCTTCGTAAATTGACCACCATATTCGAGCTCATTAGAATTAAATCCTTCTGGATCAGTTCTTTTTTGAGCGAACAATGTATCAATAGATACAATAGAACTGTACTCTTCAAAAATCTTACGACTCAAGAATTGAATACCGGCTTCACCAGAAGCAATTTTGATCTTACGATCAGAAAAGTTCTTTCTTGTCAAGAAGATATTTTGGAAAAATGAGAAGATATCACCAAGTGACAAGCTGCCGTTGTGCTCTAGGTAATGTCCATCTTTTGCGAGTTGTCTCCAACCTGCAGGAATTTTGATCGGACGTTTGGTATCATGATCAATTGTTTTTTGCAACTGACCATCTTCCATTGCCATTTCACGATCCCACATAACTCTTTCTTCCAAACGAGCTTCTATAGAAGTAATAAACGTACCTTTAGAAATAGTCTTTGTGGTCTTGTCCTGTAGAGTAGTCTGATACACATAACCAGAACTAACAGCAGCACCTTTTACTTTTGCACCTGCAACAGAATAAGAATCATTTGTTGGAACAGATTGACCACCTTTACGAGCAGCTAATTCAGTTCTAATAAACTTATCGGTAAATTCTGCTTTACGTGAGTACTGAGTTGTCCAGTTAAACAATTTAAACATTTCACCGTATTCATCTGGACCATACTTGGTGTTCAATTCATCAGCCGTAAAGGTTGTAGATTGTACACAAGACATTCCAGGTTGTAAAAACTTAACTGGGATGAAAGCAGTCATATCACCAGTCTGAAGTTCTACTTCATATTCGGTTGAGTTAACTGAACGTTCAACACCATGTCCTATAATACGAAGGAGTGGTAAATCAGCTTGTGCCAATTTAATGTAAACAGGTTCGTGTAGATAGTTTCTATCTAACGCGATTTTAAATCTTACACCTGCTTTACCAGCTTGACCTGCTGGATCTACCAGCAATTCGGTAAACCGATACTCAAGAGCAGTGCTACCCATCAAATACCAAGTAAACTCATCTACTCCACCAGGAAGCATGTGAACTTGTTTTTGAGCAAGAGTATAGTAAGTAAATTTTTTGTTAATCATATCCTCGCCAATTTTGGCAGAGAATAGTTGTGCGCCTTTGACACCAAAGTCAAACGGCTTGTACTGTCTGAACATTGCTGCGTGGGTAAAGCTATCAAAATAACTTCCACCAAATGCTGCACGTTCATGTGTTACTAATGCGGATCTTCTATCCATGTTTTGTAAAATATTTAAACGATTGGTTTATAATTTTTCCATTCATCTTTTAACGGAGAGTCCGAAGATGATTTTGTTTTTGTTGCAGCAGAACTAAACCCAGATTTTTCTAATTTCTCTTTAATAGAACTAGATACTCTAGACTCACCTTGCTTTTTTATATGTTCTAAATCAAATTCTTTACCATCAAACATACTAAGCAAATCCATTAACTGAAGATATGCCTTAGGTGTTTTAATAACATCGTTCAAAATTTGATTTGCTTTAGGAATTACCTGAAGCACTTTTTCTCGCTGTGATTTACTCCAAGTAGTTTCTTGTAGAGCAGTTTGTACTGATACATTGAAATCTTTTTGGGCTTGGACAATTTTACTATTTTCTAGTTCTTTTTCTTGTAACAACGTATCTGTTACTTTATTTTTTGACTTTAATAATTTTCCAGCTTCTTCCTCTAACTTACCTTCATCTTCCAACTCATCTAATTGAGCTTGAATAGCTGAATTACGCAATCCTTGAGTTTTGAACTGCTGTTCGAGATAAGATCTTGCTTCATCTGCTGTAGAAATTTCTGGTGTATCTTGTTCCTTATAATACTCTTTAATAAAAGTCTGCAGTTCATCTGCTGTCAGGTTTGTCCCGGCAGAAGCAATAAACTTTAAAATAGTTTGTGAATGATCTGGCAATTCATCAATAGCAGATCTTAAAAGTTTGTTTGGCAAACCTTCAAACTTAGAATCTAATTCCTCAAAAGAGTTTTTAAAATCTGAGTCTGGTTCTAAAATACCTTTTTCTACAAGTGAATCAAAAGCAACTCTAGCCAAAGGATCTCCTTCTGCAGGTTCTTCTATAACTTCTTCGTCAGGAAGATCGACGACCGGATCTTCCTGAACTTCTTCATCTACTGTAACTTCTTCCTGGAAATCTTCCACAGTAAGAACTACATCAGATGGTAACACGTCTTCAAACGTTGGTAGTATCATGTTTCATAATTTAAGACACAAAAATAAAGTGTAATCTTAAACATTTTTTAAGATGGTTAAAATTACACTCTATTTTGGCGCGTGTATTCTATTATAGCAAAATTATTTTCCAGATGGCTTTTTATTAGCTATTTTATTCTTAATTTTAAGTTCTTCTCGTTTAATCTCTAAATCATCTCCTTGTGCTTTGACATCAAGTTCAAACTTCTTTTCTTTTAAATAAAGATTAGCCAAATCAACAGAATCTGGAACACCGTTATCATTCAGATCTTGTTGCTTACCTAACATAGTAGCTTGAATACCTGCTTTCTGTATTTCAGTTATTCTCCGTTCCTGTTCTTTCAAGACAATCATTTCTTTTTCATGTAACTGCTCATCTTCTCTAGCTTCAATTCTCATTTTCTCTAAATCTTGAGCTTGTTGAGCTTGAGAGTTTTGCATTTGTGTTTGACGATCATGAATTTTTTGTTCTTCTATTTGAATCCTTTTATGAATTTCTTCAGGAGATGCCTTACTGACAATGTCTTTAATAATCTGACTTACTGCAGAAATACCCTGACCTTGATTTTGTGCAAATGCTTGAGCATTTTGTAACATCATTTCAGCGTATCTTTCAAAACTAGAACTTGAACTCAAGAAAAGACCGATATCAGTATGTTCTAAAGATTGAGGTGTAACCTGTAAAACTTGTTCAATATTTCCAGGCAACCAGTACTGAAAAGAAAGTTCAGATAGATTTCTAACTCGCATCTGTGTTTCACAGTAAGTTCTAAAATTAGACAACCAGTCATTTAACGCCTCTTTCCAAATATTAGAATGAGTAAAGAAGTATGGTTCTGTAATAGCATAACTCTGTTGAATCGACTGTTGATTGTCTGTTACATTAGATCCTTGTTGAAAGGAGGCTTGTCTTTGTGGGGATATCCCCATAGCCATAGCTATTTCTTGTTTTATTAATTCTGCTAGCTGATGTAAATTCATCAACTCAACTGCTGTACCAATAAGAAATCCTCCAGATCCGGGTGACCTGGTTGCAGGAGGTAGATTACCAGAAGATGTTTGAGAGCCAGAATAGAAATCTTTGTTCGTCAGTCTTAACGTCCTAAGATATGCTGACACCTTATCTCTAATCTTATTACCATTCAAATCTTCTCCCAACTGATCTGGGATTTGATCTACATCTATAGATTGAATAGCACCTTGATATTTACTCAATTCCTTATTCATTACACTCTTCACATAAAGAAGTTGTAAATACGGTGGAATTGCTCTCTGCACTAAAGACACTGATTTAGTATTTCTAGCGTTTACAACACCTCCTTTAGTAGAAAGACCAAATGTTTCATACGGTCTTTCTATATTTGTATTTTGATAAGGTACTTCTCTAAATATTGGATACACATCGTTACCTAATCTAACTACTTCATATTTCCGTGGTATCCAAATCCTTTCTGCTTGGAACTCCATATCCATATCTAACCAAACATATCTTTCTGCCTCTCGATCATATTGGTTTATAAACTTTTCTTTTTTTGCAGACTTTGGAATTTCAAAACTAGAGTCTAACACAGATGTTATACTTTCTCCGTAATCATCTTTATACCTAAGAAAAATTAATTCTTTAAACGCTTTGAACTCAAAATGAGTTTCCCAAATAAGTGTTTTGTTACCATTTACAAATTCATTTGTTTGATTAAGTCCTACAGTTATATCAACGTCAGACTGAGTTTGATTCACAAGCAAGTCGGTTCTTGTATGATCAAACACTAGCTTATTATCTTGACCTAAAGAATGTCTTTTGTCTAAACCTCGACCAAACGTTACATGAAGTTTTTCAATGTCCTCTTCAGATAGATCGTAAGCTTCTACAGCGTCTATTAAAGTAATAGCTTGTTGATATGCAATCCAACTTGAGTTGTGTACATACTTTTCATTCGGGGATTTATCCCAAATTAAGTAAAGTGGATTTCTAATATCCAAAGTAGGTTTTCCATGTTTCCACCCGGAATAAACAAACATTCTGTCAGCAACAGCAAGATCGGTCATTGTATCTACTCGCTTGTCTAATATATTTTGATCATAGTTACAAAACTCAAGAGCTTTGTTGTAAAAAATTTCTAACTCCGACAACCAATTCTTTTGAGCTAAATCTTCGGGCTCATGCTGAGTTCTCAGTTCAGCAACAAACTTATTAACTTCTTCTTCTTCCATTCCTTCCATCTGCATTTCCATTTTCTGCAAATCTATTGCAAGCTTTTCATCAACCGATTGTTTGATAGCTTCAAACATCTTTCTATTTTTACTTTTAATAGCGTTTGCTGACAGAAGCATTAAATGAAGCTGATCTCTTCTTTGAATAATTTCTCCTTTTAAAATAGAAACAGCATTATGAATTTCTGGGTAAGGTTGAATGTCGTGGTCTGTAGTTTCTCCAAACTGATCTGCAAGCGGGTTACAAAATTTGTTCAACATATCTTTAAAATCTGTTAAATCATTATTTATAACTTTATAAGCTGTCAACATAGCTGTATAATCTTCTGAGTTTGGAAGTAATTGAGGAACGGTCATGTTCAAATATTCCTTAAACCACTCTCCTTCGTTTTTATACTTTTCCTTTTCGGAAATTTTTAACTTAATCATGTAAAATAAAATTTGTATTTATTAGTAATGTAGCTAATGCAAAACTGTTTGTAAGTGCATTAATAATTACATTTGTAGGATCCTTTAAAGTCGGATCTATTTCTTTTGTTCTAACGTTGTATGGATGACTGACAGGATTGTCATGCAGTATTGAAGAAATATTTGCGTTTGTCAATATCTTTCTTATTGGAGAAAGTAAAACGTTTACATAGTCTTCTGAATAGCTTAAATCATAAGCAATATCTACTAACTCTGCACCAGCACCTTTAACATAACCATCTTTAACAGCTGTTTTACAAGCACCAATAGCATCTTCAATTCGATCAAACTCTTCTTTAGCATTGGCTAAAGTTTTACCACCTACATAAATAATAGCAGTCGTTTGATTTAAGTTATCAATTCTTTTCTGAAAATCATTAATATCCCATTCTTCAGTAAATCCTTCTATCTGAGCACGTAGTTGTTTAATTCTATTTTTAATCTTACCTATTTCAGGATTGTTATAGAAAGAAAAATCTGTGGGTGTAACAGTAATCTTATTAACCGAATCTTTAGACATAAACGCTTTCATGTCTTTATAGTTTTCATCTACACCTGCGCCCCAACCTGGAAGTTTTAACAAGCATATATCCAAACCCTTTTGAGTTTTATTAGTCAACGCATATCTAATAAACGAGTCAGAGTAATCTTTAGCAATAATTACAAGTGAAATCTTTTCTTCATGTAATTCATTAATAGCTTCTGCGTATCCTTCAAAATCATTCATTACGTCTTTGGTAAGAACGATCTTCGGACTTTCTGCTGAAAATGTACCATTTAACTGATTTGCAAAAAGCGGGTGTATTAATCCACCTTCAAAGTTTAAACCCTTTGTGATCTCTGAATAAGATGTAGCAGAATGTTGTGATAGTTGTACAGAAATAGAAGCTTTTAAACCAACCTTTTTATATATCTCATATATCATACTTGCCAACTTGTCGTTCTTGCACGAAGTCATTGCAATATTTAATATATCATCGATACTATCTATCTTCTTAGATCTAGCCTTTAAGTGTCGGATTGTACTATTTACATATTCTTCCCACTCTTCTAAAACATCGTTAATTGAATTGTGTTCACACAATGCGAAAAGATTGGATACAAACTCTTGTACAAACAACGACGTTAAAGTTGTACCATCTCCACATTCTTTTACAGTTTTATTAGCTGCTGTAATTAGCATTTGAGCTCCAGCATCTTCTTCCGAATCTTTAAACTGAATCTTTTTAGCAACAGACACACCATCTTTCGTAAACTGTAGTTGCTTGTCTTCAAACAATAAAACGTTCTTTCCAGATCCACCCATTGTAGATGTAATAATATTTGACGCCTTTCTAATTCCTTCCAAGACTCCTTTCACAGAGTCTACATTATTAATCAATCGTTTCTCGTTCATATTTTTTTAATCTTGCCAGTGTATTTGATGTCCCAAAAATATTTGGATTAATTGACAAAAAAGCCAACGGATTGTGTTTTGGTTTATTTCTTTCTTTAAGAACAGAATGTTCTAATTCTTTTAATGCCAATGGATAACCAAGATACGCAGACACAGCATCAAAGTTTCCTTTTAAATCAAATTGGATAAACTGCTGTACTAAAAACAAACAGGGAAGAGTTTCTACGACTCTACATTTCTTACCATTTAACATTGTTTGAGAGAGCAGATTATCATTGGTATCATCGCACATTTCAATTTTATCTATTTGATTACCTACCATATAACCATACTCAAGCACTTTTCTATCATAGATAGCCGATCCTTTTTCTTTATTAGGTCTAAGTGCTAACAGAAACATTTTATTCTTTTTCATGTAATAACCTCTAACAGAATCTCCTCTATTAGCTTCATACCATAAACCTCTTGTCGGATTACCGTAGTAAGCTAATAACTTTTCTTGATTGTCATAATAAGAATCTTTTCCGTTTGGATGTTTACCAATATAAGAACATACTAATAAATTTCCATTAAATCCTTCCGATACATACTTAGGATTTAAGAAGCCTAAAGTCACACCTAAAGACCCACCTTCATCTATATTTTCAGAAACATAAGGATCGAAAGTAAATATATACATGTCTGATGGAACTTCTCCTCTAATTGTCTGAGGCTTCTCATAAATAGCAATACCACCATCGATCTTAGTTACAGTTCTATCAAAAGGAAACGTATGTATTAATTCTATCTCTGCATCATACTCAGCTCTAACACCATTCAATTGTTTAGAATCCCATATCAATTTTGTGGGTTGTGCGAGAGTTTTATACTTCTGATCTATCAATAGCTCTTTCTCTCTTTCCATCAACTCAATCTGTGGAAAATATGAACCTTTGTTAGAGATCCACATATCAGAGGGAATTAACGGATAGTTCATTTTTTCTGCATAAATAGAAGCGGGGTCATCTTTTTTAGCAGCATCTATTCTTCTTTGTTCATAATGCTTTAGTGCTCTTTCTAAGTCTGTATTACCATTCTGGTCTTTAAACTTAGTTTCTGTTAAATACGCGGGAACAAATAAACCGATTTTCTTTTCTGATACTTCCCAGATGTTTTCAAATTCTAAGAAATCATATTCTTTAGGATTTTCAAATACCTGTCTAGTTTGCTGAATTAAATCAATATTACCAGAAGTTCCAATACCTAACTGAACTCCAAATTGTTCACCATCTACAGAAACCACAGCAGTGTTAGATAGAAGTGCATCCTTAAAGTTAGGCATCAATCCAATCTCTTCATATAAACACAGTTGTGATCTACCACCAGCACCAGCTTGTGCACCATCTTGCTTCTTATCAGAATAGTTAATATGATGTAAACTTGTACCAGTTCCTTTTTTTAACCATCCTTGTGGAGTTTCAATTTCATATTCATATCTAAGTGGATTTTTAGTATTCCCTGGTTTATCATCACCAATCCAGTTTCTATAAAACGGTGTTGGTTCATAATCTTTAGTAGCAGGATCTCCCCACACGCCTAAATCTTTATCTGTACCAAGAACATTTAATCCTGTAGTAATTTTATTTACTAACTCAGAACTTTTACCAGTAATACCTGCACCTAATATAACTTTCGTTGTAGGAGGATTGTCAAACATATCTTTAGAAAACTCTTTAATCCCATCAAAGGTTAAAGTGTGTGTTGCAATACCAGCACAGCTATAAGACTTACCTCCACCCCGGGAGCCTAAGATCTCGAGATTAGATGCCGTATTATAATACAACGGTCGACCTAAGTTTTCTGTATGTAATTGCTTGATATATTCTCTCGGTTCTACAAACTCTTTTCTTTTACCATTCGACTTATGTAGATCATTAAATCTAATTCTATCGTCAGCTTCTACTGATACTTCTAACTCTTTATACTTAGCATCTTCTGCAAGAGCTTTATCACAAGAATATTTATCGTCTTTCTTAAAGCCAGAAAAACCTTGAGCTTCTAAATAAGAATAATGTATCAACCAATCTAAATCTCTTACAATAGGTTTTATAAAAGTCCTTATTTTTCTGTTCCTTTGAGTATGTTCTATTTTAAAAAAATTAGCGTAGTAGAACAACGTAGGAGGCATAAATCTCCAGCCATTTGAATCAAATGCCCAGAATCCTTCAATACACCACTTAGTATAACTTGTCCACAACTTACTATATTGTGGATTATCTGGATGATACTGAGGTATTGTTATTAAGAAAGAGTTGATATTTTCAACAGTAATCAAGTCTTTCTTTAATCTGTTTATATCTGTAATCATTTCATGATTTCATTAACAATATACTGAAGAAGATAAGCATAAACTTCAGACGTTTCATCTGAATGTTTTATATGAGCATATTCTAAAATAAATTCCGTGGCATGAAAAGCTTCATGTACAATTATTCCAATATCATTTATATAATCTTCGTGCAATACAATAATCACACTTCCGTTTGGAAATCTAATTGTATAACCTGGAGACGTAAAAACCTTATCGTCTACAATATCTTCATAGCTAGAATCAATTAATTCCAGCTCTATCTTAGCTTGATCCAATGTGTAACCTCTAAAAACATAAATATTACAAGGATAAATTCCATCAGGAATGACTTGAATACTAGGAGTAGAGTTCTTCTTCTTCAATGTATTTATCTATTTTTCTAATTAATAGTTCCGACTGTTCTTTAATATTCCCTAAAGAATATTTACTCAAGAACACGGCTAGCTTTCTGCAAGCATTAAGTATTTCTTTTAGTTCCATTTTATTTATCTTCTAAGGTAAATATATCTCCTGCCTTTATGTGCAAGTTCTGATCAATTATATAAAAGTTTCTAATACCTTCATTCTCTGTAAGGGCAGGAGATAAAATTGTAATCGGTGAATCATTAACATAATAAACAACATCACCTCGTTCTAAAAAATTTCTATCTACAATAATATATCTTCCTTCTGTATCTTCTACACTAAGTATTTTCATTCTTCTTCGGGTCTAATTAATCCTTTTTCTCTAGCTGTTTGTTTTCTGCCGCCCCATACTTTAGATTCAGATTTATTCTTTTGAAATAACTTGTCAATCTTTTCAAAATCCTGATATATCTTTGGCATCTTAGATTTTAAATTAATAATCTCTGCAATATTGGCCATATCTATTGTCTGCGACGATAGAAACTGACTGATCTCAATCAACTGATCTTTCTGTAACTTATACGCCAGTTCGTCTGCGTTTAAACAAAGATGAGGATACTTTTCTAAAGCCTCTAATATCAACGGATGATTTTCATCAAAAGCAGGATTAAAATTCTTACAGATTTCCAACTTCTCTTCTTTATCCGTTATTCGATAATACTTATTTACTTCTTCATCTGGGTCTGTTAACCAGAGAACACACCACATATCCCTAGAACTTTGTTCCTTTCCTTTACTCTTATCAAAAGAGTACATTGCATGAAACGGTTCTATATAAATTATATGTGGATTAAGATCCCAAAAGTTTCCAGAAGAATTCTTATTTATATTTGTAAAATTAGTCATGTCTAAAGTATGCTGTAAGGATCATGATTTCAAACTGATTTAAGTCTAGAAAAGCAGTCTTAAAGTAATCTAATCCATATTCTTTAAAAGTAAGATAACCTGGTTCTTGAGAAGTTAAAATATGATCTCCGTTGTAATATCCTTTAATGTTATTATCAGTTACAAACTGAACTAAAAAGTCTAACATACAAGGATGTATGTTTTCTTTAGATCTTAATTTCATTAATGAAACAATCTTATCTGTAACTTGTATCATACCTTTATATATGCCAGAAGTTTTAAATCATCGATTGATTTATCTTTATAAACAATCATAATGACTTTTTCAGAATCAAAGGAAAGAACAGGATTCTTTTTAACCGCCCATCTTAATGTCAGAGTGTTGTCCTTAAATGTATAACCTACACAAGAACAAAGAGGCTCTATTTCTAAAACCTCTTTGTTCCCAGTATATATAAATTCAGTTACCAGAGTCACTCCTTTACTAACTTCTCCAAAGTCGTGTTCTGTTTTATTCCACATTAGTCAATTGGCTTGCAAGTTAAACTAAATACCTTACCTGTATTAGGACATCGAAACTGAAGTTGTGCGTATTGACCAATATTTGAAATTACAACAGGCTGTAATTCAAAATGGAATGATATTCCATTATCTTGACTCATCATCATAACTTCTTCATCATTATCAAAACGGACGAATAATCCAATTTTACCAGCATCGGTAACAATCTCAGAATTCTTCAAAATAATCATTGGTGGATTTTCAGAAGATGTAGTAGTGTTTAATTCAAAATCTTGATCTAACATTACACTTTAGCTTTTACTTCGTGATACTGAATAAGAGCATAACCGTAGTGCTCATTAGTTAAATCTGTTGGGCAATCATGCATCATCGAATCAGGATGAACAAAACCTTGTTCAACTCTAATTTCTGCATTAGCACCATTACCTATTACATTCATTTGGATTGCTCTACGAGAAAGCATTACTTCATCTCCAGCTTTAAGCTGATTAGATTCGGGTGCAGCAACGACCACAGCTTTCAATCTAAAAGGGAAATCTGATTCAACTTCCTGATAACCATCAACACCTGATTTAGTTTTAACAGGAACGTGTTGTTTAAACGGCATCACCAATCCACCTACCTTTGTAGGTTCATGCAAATAAAATCTAACTAAGATTTCATGCAGTGGTTGAATAGAACTATAAAGAGGATTTAAGTTCTTCAGATTATTGTTATACTTAATAACTTGATCATTGTATTCATCCGTGTACTTAAACGCATGAATGTTAGTTTGTGCAATAGCTTCTTGTTTAGCTAGTGGATCTGATGATTGATTATCTTTGATAAAATCAAGCATTGTGTTTTTCTTACCGGGTTTGTTTTTTCTTAGTGTCATTTCTTTTGTATTTTTCTATGTTATCAACTAATTCTTGTCTCAACAACAAGGTTCTTTCACTTCCCTTTCCCAAGGAATCTTTTAATTTATATTCTTTTAAGTTAATACTTAAAAACTCTGTTATTAGAATACCACCTTTAACATCTTGTGGATTAAGTAATAACTGTCTTAATCCGTCATGAAAACTTTTACAAACAGCATTAACCTTTTCTGGTGATATCTTTAGTTCTCTTGCAACTTCTAACGCTAAAGCTTTATTCATACTATAACCAATTGAGTAGAGTTTGTTATCACTATTTCCATGTTATGAACATATTCTAAATATGTCGTAGAATCTAGTTCTTTTACAAGTAAATTATAACTTGTAATATTAATCAATATCTTTCTTGGTATTCTGTTTCTCTTTAAAAGAGCTAATTCTAAATCAATAATTTTATCCAGTATCATCGTTCTTTATTTTAAAATTAAACATAATTTCTATCTTATCTTGTTTATCAAAGAATTGCTTATAAGAACTAGATGCCTTGGATAACTCTTTACCTACAATCAATCCTTTATCTTCTAGCCTCTTGAGGATCTTATAAATGTTAGTCTTACTAATACCTGACTCTGACAATTCTTTTCCCTCCAATAAAGTTACAAACACAGAAATCTCTGAATCTGTTAACTTACTTTCCTGAAAAATGTTATTAAACTTAAACATATAAGTATATAACTCCTTCCTTGTTATTTCTGTAAATCCTTCAGGTCTTACATTTATTTTTTCATTTAATAGATTAAGTTTCATCCTAATTTATTTGCATCTTTCGATTGTTTTCTGATTTGTTCTAAATCTTTTTGTACTTCCTTACTCCAAGTTTCTAACTTCCTAGTTAGATCTTTATCCTTGGAGGTTTCAATTTCTTTAATGTTATTTTGTTTCATTGTTTTTTGTTTCTCTCCTCATCCGATCTAACTCTTGTTGTACTTTTTTAATCCAAATTTCTAACTTTAAAGCCTTATCTTCTTCAGATTCGTTTGTGTTAGTTTGTTTCATCTATTTTGTAAATAAGGTTATGAAGTCCCCAATAAGGTACAGCATTTTGCATCCTGTTAAACTCTTGTATCCAATCCACATCATTATAACAAATATAATAAAATCCATCTTTAATAACATCTTCAGAGTATCCCCAATCAACACTCCATATACAGATTTCTATATTTGTAGAAAACTTAGTCTTAGCATAAAACTCGTTTCCACCTAAAGTAATTCTAATAATTTCCATATTCTTTTCAGCCTCCAAGGCTCGATCCAGATCAGATCTCTTTACCGTTAATTTAAACTTCATCTGGGAATTCATAATCTTCTTTAGTTGCTGGAATTATTTCACCATAAATTCTTTCTGATTCATTCCACTGACCATCTATACAAGAATAAACAATCTTAAAAACTCTTGTTTCTGGTCCAACATGGGAGAGATACACTCTACTAGTTTCTTTATATAAAGCTTCAACTTGATCTTCATATCTATAAAATTTAATAAACTCTGGTGTACCCCATAAATTAGTAGGATAAAAAGCTGTATCAGTAGCTCCATTCGTTAAAAGACCTCCGCTTGCAATCATCATAATTGTAATGTTTAATTATTAATAGCACAAAGATAGACCTTACCTTTACATCTCATTAAAGTATAATTACCAATGCTACTACTACAATCACTATTAATACAACTCCTAACACCCAAGAATAATTCTTATCACCTGCACCATTAGCTTTAAAAGTACTGCTATATTCTTTAGTTTTACCACCTCGACTTCCCCAACTACCTCTAGTTTTACTATGTTGTGCTTTAACTACACTTCTTTTTGTCATCTTGTTAACTTGTTAATTTTTAAAATTTGAATTTTTGATATACCTCTCCCTAGCCTAAATTTAACCGTCTTAAAAACAGATTAAATCTAGGATCTTCGGTAAACCATTTTACCTTTATTTCAAAATTCCTTTCCATCAGCCAGGGTAGTCAGTACCAATGGTACTTATAGGCTCGTTATAACTAACTTTTATTCTCCACCATTACAGTATTGGATCATCAAGTCCGACGTTCGGGTTCTAAACAAATTCAAGATTTGTAATATTTGACCCTGCTCTCCAGTATAACACAACTGATTTTATAGAATTTCTTTCACACCTATCGGAGAAAACCATTTTCACCATTACTGTACCTAAATACAAAGGCTACTTTACTAATCCGACTTCTAGACTGGGCTTTCATCTCAGGTTAAAGATAGCTGCCAGCCGGTCATTCAATACTTTCTCAAGGTAAGAATGGGTGTTAACTTTTAATTCAACTGCAAATATAAGGTGAGAAATATAATCTCACTTCTTTTTTTAAAATATTTTTTATTTATTTTTTATGATGCAAATATAAGGTATAAATTTAAACATAAACGAGGACTTTAGCCAAAAGTGTGATATTTTCGACCAACGTACTGATTTCATCGACGAACGTATGGTTTTCATCGACATAAATATTTATCCATAAAACGGACTTTTTATTTTTTAGACCAAATGACGTATTTAATCGACAAACGTTTTTGATCTTTCATGAATGCAATTAGAAACGCAATTAGAAATACGATTCTAATGATTTTTATTTTTTATTTTAAGACGGTTATTAGTTTGATAGAGACTTTAATTTGATAGAGATATTAATTAAATTAATTTTTTTAGTCTAAGACACATTAACTTAATAGACTTTAACTTAATAGAGACTTTAACTTAATAGAGTTTAATAGAGAGTTTAATTTGATAGAGTAATTAAATTAATTTTTTAGTTTGTGACAGTTTAACTTAATAGGGTACCCCCAACCCCACCCCCTCTTAGTTTTAGGGAAAGGAATACTCCCGGTGGCTTGAGACCACAAGCTTTTCACTTTTCAAATCAGTTATTATGTCCACATTACGTTCAATGTCTGTCAGCAACTTTAAGAAGTTGACTGGAGCAGCAAAATTTGACATCCTTGTCAACCCTAACACCAGCAAGTTGTTTGCAGCAGGAGATGATGGTAACAACTACAAGGTTGAACAGGCAATCGATATCACCAAACCCATCGTAGTATTGATGGATGGTGATGACCTAGACAGTGCATGCTTCATCAACGAGCGCACTGCTCTTGAGATCAAGATCACACTCTAACTAAATTCATGAGAGAGAGCACTGGACCTGTAATGGGTTCGGTGTTCTTCTTTAAAAACATACAAAATGAAACATTTGTTTATTACCATTGCTTTTGCATGCACTGTTGCCATACTGGCATCATGTTCAGATAAGCCAGCAGTTACTGGCAATCATCCAACCGGCTGGAGTAATGTGTCTTATGACACACAGCACTATTCCAACGGTGATGGCTCTCAAGATGTTGTAGACATTCCAACAAGTTGCCAGTTTCATCCAACATGGATTGAAATTGGCCAGACCGTCTTGGACGGTTATTGGAAGAACGACCATTGCTTCATCAGTACATTAGACTCACTGGTTATTACCAAATCCCATGTGGATTGGTATATCAGCGGTCAACTGGAGATGAACTTTAGAAACTAGTAAACAGTAAAACCTGAATTAACAGGTTAAAGGGAGATTCATGTCTTCCAACTGCTCTAAACTTACACCTATATATATGGTGTAGGAAATAAGAGTAAATCTATTTGAGTTAAGAACAGTAAATCAGTAGTACGGCCACATCAGAAATGATGGAGACAGAAATGTCATTGGTACTGGACTGTATGTTCTTAGACTCCATTGGTTCATGACCAGAATAGATTGCATATAACCAACAGTGTAAAATTGAACAGAGGAGAATATTCCTCGTTCTACTGTTGGTTAATAAAACAGGTTAAGAACAGTTGAAAGAGTTGGCTTTTAAACCAGCAACATTCTTCTGATCTTAACTGGAAATAGGTTTATAGTCTTTGTCCTAATGTCTAATCAACATGAACGTGACAGTAGATGAAGTTTCCTCTGAGACGCAATCAAGGTAATTATGGGTGATTCCGTAATGAGATGATTGACCACTGGTTAAAACTAAAGAAATAGTGAGTTAATATTCACTCACTTAAATCTCTAAATATAACAGCTCCACAGTAATGTGGAAAGTTCATCCCAGATCTAATTACTGATCTGGTACTAAAATTGAACATCAATAGAGCCTGGTTAACTCTATTACAACTTAACCACTGACTTAATCGCTATAGTTATACTGTGATAAGTATGATGACTAGAGATTAGAGAGATGTGGACATATTACACTTGTACCTATTAGGTTAAGAACAGTTTAAAATGAATATTGATCTCCACTTAATGTTGGGGTGATACCATTCTCTGTTCTTAACTTTTACATTCTAAACAAACTAATCATGACAATTTTATTGACAGAAGATGATGCAGCACCTGATTCTAAAAATGCATTCTATCGTGAGTTCAAAGAACTCATGGGAATAGCATTTCCAGAATGGAGGAAGACTGCAGAACTCATAGAAAACAACGATACAATTACAGTTGAAACTGAAACTCACGGTGTTACTATGAGTATCGGTGATCTACATTGGAAATTGTATCAAAAGTAAATTACCAAATTACCAAATTGATAATAGATTTAACAATCTGTTGTTAATTTGGTAATTGTAGGTGAAATTGATGACAAATTGGCATAAAATGGGGTATTTTGTTGCTAAAATGGCAATATAGGATGTGATATTAACAAACCCTCCAATTCCAACCAATTTACAAACTCTAATAAACTCCATTTGGGCACGTTTATTAGAATATAGCAAAAATGATACTACTAAATCCAACATTAAACCGATTAAAAAACGGTCGTTATGGAACATACAATTTCCATGTATCATTGGTATATTCTAATGACCAACGTACTGTAATAATGATTGACAATTTATCTAGGATGTTATCATTTCCAATTCCAATTAATGTATTCAAATATGCAATTACTGGAAGTGGTCATTTATCTGGAATGTCAATAAAACGCTCAACCAATTGGGTAAAAGTCATCCTATCAGGAACGACTTTTTACTTTAATACTAAACGCTCAATTTATCTTTAAAACTCTCATATTATGACAATCAAATTCAGTCTACTTCAACTATTTTCATTAGTTGATGGTAGAATGTCAACTACAATAGAAGACATCGTCAGTATGTTAAATCATATCTGCAATGCAGAACTGATGACTCACGAATTACCTGCCGCATTGCAAGCACTTAAAACAGTCAACCCAAGCTGGCTTAAAGAAGTCGAAGACAAATTATTGCCAACAAAAGGTATGTCATTTGCTGATGCAATAGAATACGTTACTGATAATAATGAGGAATATCAAATTCCTCAGTTAACAGACTAATTAGCTTATCACTAAATTCTCACAACTCATGACAATCAAAGAATTGCAAGAACTCGATGCCGCCAAATACGCGGCAAAGGACGCGTACTACGACGCTAAACGGGCGTTAGCCGATGCCGAAGACAAAGATGCGGCCTACCTTTTTGCTGCCGACAAGCATAGTGCCTACGTCGTCGCAGACATAGACTACGAAGCAGCCGTCGCAGCATATAAAATGAATGCAAAGTCAATTGAAACATTGTAAAATAAACTTAATATGACAATCAAAGAATTACGCGAAAAAAATAGCCGACCTTCCAGACGACATGGAAGTTGGAACGGCTGATCAATTCGGAGACTTCGTAGAAACTGATGTCGACGATTTTTATTGTAACGCTTTTAAGGTGTCCGGCAAATGGGAAATTATCTTCCACATTCCTGTCATAGACATTGACGATGAACCTTATTTATCAGTTTAAAACTCACAACTCATGGAATTTCAAATCTTAGATCAGACAGGCAAACCTGTTGCAATTAACTCTGTTGATGTAATAGCGGCAAACTTCTGGAAAATCCCAATACAAGAAGACAGCTATGCCCACCCAATTCCAGGTTTTGGAAACTGGTTTGATACAGTTGGCTGGGCAATTGCCGCCAACAAAGACTGGACTAGTTATGGGGTTGAATCATGGAAGTCTGTAAAGACTTACATGCTGCATATCCATACACCAGCACTGGTAGTACTGACTCCTTATGAGTCAGGACCTAAGATGCATGGTATAATGTACTATTTGCTGCCGTATTTTCAACTCATTGACCATTTTGAGTCATTGGGATTCACTTTCAAACAAATATAACAAAATAACGCAAGTTAGGGTGAGTACAATACCTTAACAAGAAGTACTCAGATGTCCTACCGATACATACCGTAAGGTTGTAGTCAATGGATTTGAATCTGGCTCCTGAAAGACGGGCTATGTAACTTGCGTTTATTTTTAAATAACAACTTATGGTAAATACAATAGAATGGTATAAATCATTATCACTTAATCAGAAGCAGGGGCTAAAAGAAATGTCTGCAGCTATCTGCGGTATGAAGTGGGAAGATTTTAATATTCTTTTCACACCACGAGAAAGAATTAACATGCTTCACTACAAACTATTAATTGAAGGATTTAATGTCTAACATTCAGTTCTTCAATAAACAAACTTATTATGAAATGGACAACCAAAGACGGTCGTAAAATAAAAATTAAAGATATGGAGATTAGTCATATCATTAATACGATCACAATGCTCAATAAAAATCTACACACAACTTTCACCACAGTTGGTGAAAGAGGTGAGTTAGAAACTAGCCTCAAATCAGCAATTAGACATCAAAGAGATGTTATTGCTCAACATGAAGAAGTCTTTTATGAAAGTCAACAATGGTAATCATCAAACAAATAAATTATTATGGAAAAAATTCCTTATTCTTTGGTCACACTACGTGTGAAAACAGAATTCTTCACAGTAACGGGGACGAATATTCACCCGTTTGAGTTGGAAACGGGAGTTAAAAAAACATACCCGTTAGCAGTTCTTGTAACATGGCAAGTGCTGACAAAAGAAGAATTCGATTTCTTCTGGGATATTCGCAACGGATTGCAAGATTCCCAAGCTATGAATTGGGTGAATGAATAAATACTACCATTTCAGCAATTCTGTTGTTGGAATGGAGGTATAAATACGCTCCAGTTCATTGGAGGATACAACGAGAGTTGTTAAGTGTAAACTAGATAGCAGTATCTAGAAATGAAATCTTAAAGGTGAGAATCCTTGACAAACATGTGGGGCTTATATCTTGTTTTTATCAAGTATTAGTGCAGACTTTAAAACCATGTAGTGAGAGGCGTAAACTCACTTTAAGTAAAACATAAATAACCCATCCAACCCATCTATGGGCAAATAGAAGTCTTTAAACAAGTAAGGGAAACTATTGTGTTTTTATAATAACACTGACTCCACAGGCGTAAAAGCGATAGGAGTTCATAAATCCCAGTACAGAAGTTACTTGGGAATAAAAGTGTAAATTTCACTTCAGGAGTTTTACCTGCTTGTTATTCATTTAACTATCATAAAAATAAACAACATGTTTTTACCTAAACAAATTGCATTAAACCATTCTTTCATGGGGTCGGTTTTTCGTAACAGTGAATGCGAGACAATATTGAGAAATATATTGTTATTGCAAAAGAATGTAACCCCAAATGTTTGGACTCCCTTTACTTGGGAGGACTACAAGTGTTTTTGCGACCATAATGTAACAGAATCGGAAAGGGGAGTGTTGAACTGTTTTGTAAACGGTGGAAAATCCGTATCAAACACATCAACTCATCAGGAGGCTGGCTGGTTGGAACTTAATGACGGAGTATATTCATTTACGGAAAAAATGATAACTATGTTGGGAGAGAATTACCCAGCTGCTAACGAACTCATTTAAAATAACTTGTCATGCAACTTGAAATACTGCCGATAGAAAACAGCCATGAATCCAAATATCTTTTTAACAAGATACTTATTCAGTTTTTAGATGGAACCTGGAGTCTTGGTGAAAACCACGGATTCCAATGGTTAGATAAAAACCTAGTTACTCACGAATACAAGTGGGAACAATACAAAAACGTATTTGTTCTCCCAAAATAAATTATCATGACAGTTTACGTAAGCGAAATTGAAGACGGAACGGTGTTTATACACCATTCTATCAAATATGAAAAATCACCACAAACTTCTACAAGAGCCCAGTTAGAAGAGCTTAAAATAGAAATATTGGGAACACGAACTAACACAAAAGTTGTTAATTGCTTTCCATTCTTGGGAGGCAAATTTCAAACCAGAATCGAGTGTTGGTTTGATATGGACACATGTGTTATAATTGAATAAGAAAGTAACGATCATCTACCATGCCAGAATAGATCTAACATCTATTCTCGTAACTTGAAAATAGTGAATTGACATCCTTTGAATAATACCTTCAGTTTAAAGACTGTTGTGTTTATTACATTAGTATCATAATGAATTCGTTCATGGATAGGATCAAATATTTTAAATGGATTTTCTTTCGAGAAATGACAGCTATTAGAGGACAGCATATAGCGAATAGTAATATTTGCCGTGATTATGTTGATGATTGTTTTAAGAAGAATGCAGTTCAATTCTGCTCGCTGACCGAGATTTGTGTAAAGACCGAGTGGGTAGTTCGAGTCTACCAGTCTGAAAAGATACGGGTGAAGCGGAGGTCAATTTCAAGTTTAATCATATCGTAAATGATTTTGTTTACAATTTGCAACTTGTGGTCCAGATTCAGGGACAAATGGTGAAAGACCATAGAAACAGGATTAAATTGCGTAAAGACTACTGATTAAACAGTCTTAATCTCTGAACGTTAGACAGAGTTAAAATGTGTGATCCAGCAATTTATTTGTTTATGTGCTGGGGACTAACGAAACAAATGTAGTTAGTAAAAGCTTATATACCTAAGTGATACTAATGAAAAGATACTAATCAGATATAAATATTAAGATCTTAGACCTAAATCTGATAGGACGGTATTACTAAGATTTTTTTAAAAACAACAACAATGAATTTACTATCTCTATTTTGTCAGAATGACAACGAAGAAGAAGAAAAAGAAAAACTGACTCTGGAAGATACACGCAAGTGTATAAGAGAGATCAGAGCTTTCATAAAAAACGACGATCTATCAGATGCAAATAACCTACATGTAGGTTTATTTATGCATTTTACGGAATGTGTGAGCAAAGATTTTTATGAAAAAGAAGAAGCTATACAAATAGCAAAACTTATAATCTCAGTATAACATCTTAGATTTCAGTGGATGGTATTACTAAGATTTTTAACAAAACAAATACTATGGAAGAACTAGAAAAGCTTACTCTAGAAGAAGCTATAATGAAAGTGGCAGAAATCGAAAACGCAAAACATGATGATGAAGTAGCTCATTGTTTAGAAGATGCTTTACATCTTCACTTCATTCAGTGTGTTGCTGCTGGATTTTATGATGAAAAAGAGGCTATAGAAATAGCTAAAACTGTATCATCGACGACATTTATATATTTTTATAGATGGTGTGCTTAAATAACGTTATGAAAATAAAACAAAACGCCTATTTGGCGTTCATTGCACTATTGTTATGCGTGGTTGGATGTGGGGAACCATGTCCACCACACGATTGTCAAGACGAGTTCATGATCGGATATCGTCAGGGAATTGAGAACGGCATTAAATTAGGTGCCGACTCAGTTATCATTATCTACAACCACCACAAGGTTCGTAGATACAACAAAACATTGTAGACGTAGACAATCGATTTTTAAATTTAACTAACTTTTCAAACATGAAAAACATGAAAAAAATAATTTGGGTGTCTAAACACCCGGTTTACAGTAAGTTTGGTCTATTTATAGGCTTCTCAAAAGGGAGTACTTACATTAGGTCTGTACATGGCCCAATTGGTACTCCAAAACACAGATAGGTATGACCAACAAAGAACTATTAGTGATTAAAGAAAAAATACTTCACTGTTTGGTAGATGATTTTAAACACAACCAAGCTATCTTTGATAAAAAGAGAGGTTGCCAAGTTTTTAACGGCACAGATTTGGACATGGTTATGGATCGAGTTGTGAAAGGCTTGAAGTTCGCCCAGTCTGAATTAAACACTGTTCAATAAGAAATCCACAACAAACTACACCACCACTTAGTGGAAGTCTTGGTGTTTCTCAGGAGTTTGTCAGCAGTTGAGTAACGACTGTTGTTTTATCTGAGTTTTTTTTAGATGATCAAATTTAATAATATCCCTGACCAGCTTAATGGCTTAGTAACCATTCAGCATATTGGAGGGGAATCACCTCTTAAATTAGGTGAACCAACTGCGTTTTATCAACCGTTCAGACCATTGTCTGGATTTATCCAAGGCATGGGCATCCCTGTTTCTGAAAAGAAAATGGATGCTGTCATGCGTCGTCAAAATCGGTCACCTGAGTTTGAATTCCGATCCACACTTGTAAGAAGTGTTGACCATGCATTCTTCTATGCATCTCTTAGAGATGACACAGTAGAGAATGTAACGGGACGGAGGAAGGTGAAGATCGATGGTAAATACCAACAACCAAAATTATCTGTTGAAGAACAGGTAGCTTGTGTGCTTGTTGATTTTGCCATGTGCAAATTTTACGACATGAGTCAAGTAACGATCTCTATCAAATTCTTTGGTGGAGGTGAGTTGACCTGGAAAAAATAAAATCATCGGAACCCAGATGTAAATTAGGGTTCTTAATTAAAATAAAAACATGATCTTTACCGTGTGGAAAACAAGAAAGCCGGCTGGTGAAAACCAAGCTGAGTTAGTTGCTCAAACTTCTGACAAAAGTAGAGCTTTTGATTTAGCTTATAAAGGAAACAGATCCGAACTGAAACATCGGAACAGTGGTAACGGAACAGTTAACGGTAACCGAGAGATTACTGAAGTTTTCACAAAAGACGAACTAAAATCTACCGGCTTCGGTGGACAAATACCAGAATAATGAAAAAAGTACTCACCATACTCATCTTGATTTGTATGACCACAGTGTTATACAGTCAATCAGTACTTCCACAATTGGAAGGTGTTCAGTTGACAGAGTTTCAAAAACTTTGTTATGATAACGTAACGGAGGGATGTCAAAAAACTCAGATTCGTATTGTGGATAACAATCTATCTTGCCCCGTCTTTATAGACGAGAATGGATGGATGTTTTTTATCAGTATTGTAGACTCCTGTCTACAATACATAACTATTGACAAAATATGAATGCTTACTTTTATCTGACTTTACCACTCGTAGAAGAGCGAAGTCAAGCTGACTACATTAAATACGTGGGTAAAGCTTTTGTAATAAAAGGCAATCCTTCTGTATTCAACTGCTTAACCGTTCAATTTTTTGACAACGGAGCAGTTGTCATTAATGGAAGATTTAACTTTTCAGACATAGCCTGGGAAGTTTAATCTCTGAGTTTGCAAGTTCTCATTAAAAAACTTGTACTTATGGGAATGATCGGAATTGACAGGATATTGAGAAGGATAAAATACAACCAGTCAGACATTGTGATGACTTAAAAATACAATGAAACAACAACTGGCAACTTCAATGTACGCCTTGGCGGTTTATCCGCGAGAGTAGCTCTTGCTGCGTAAAGCAGTCTTAGTAACAGAATAAGAGCGCAAGTTTTTCTTGTTTTCACAAAATAAGATGGTGGAGGTAGAGCTTTCCAAAGCCGCCCTTGTTTGTTAGTTTCTCAAACTAACTATGGTTGTAAGTATTATTTTATTTGGAATATATGTCTGGACCAGGGTTCGATTCCCTGCATTTCCTCAAAATTAAACTCTTTTATCAATAATATCAGTAATAATATCTAAATACTGTTTTGATGTAGATAATCTGAAGTAATTTTGTTTTGAAGCATCTATAATACATAAATCAATTTTAACAAAACTGAATTAAAATGGAAAATTGGCAGAGTCTGGTTTATTGCAGCAGTCTTGAAAACTGCCGATCCTTAATTGGATCCGAAAGTTCAAATCTTTCATTTTCCGCAACAAGTTATCCTCGGTGGTAAAAAATTAGGTTCGACTCCTAACATTTAGAAATAAATGAGTTGGTCTGGAGGCATCCTATCGGGAAGTTCGATTCTTTCAGTAACTTGTATTTTTTAAATTAAACATTTAAACATGAATCCAAACTGCACTCTTTGTAAAGGAACTGGTGTCATTATAATGAATGGTGTCCCATTTCCTTGCCCGTGTACACTGTCAGTTCCTTGTAAAACAGGAAGAGGTTGTACAAGAAACTGTAAAATTGTCGCAGATTGCGACTTATCCTGCAAATAATGCTTTTTAAAAACTTACCAAAAGAAATTCAAACCTATTTGTTAGAGAAACATAAGTTCTCTGAACAAGTACAGGCGCGATTAGTTAACGATAAGGACCTGACTCTATCCCAAGCATTTACTTGGATGGCCTCTCCAGAGGAGTACCCGGTCTGGAAAGAGATCAATAGAAATGGTAATTTCAAGCCGCTAGCCAAATTCATGAAGAAGAAAATGGCTGATTTTTCTGACGGCCTGGATGCATTGGTTAAAACACGTGTTGAAGAAGCTGGTAATGTTTATAATTACTGGAAGTTGGTTGAATTGTATGAGAGGGTCGAGTCCATACAAGATACGCCTAGAGGTGGATTTTCATTTAGAGACTCGCTAGAAGGATGGGATTGGTGGACAAATGCAATGGAGACAAAATCACTTCCATCTGAGTCTGTTAATGTAAATAGATTCCCGGATGAACCGAGACCGTGTGAAAAAAGAGGGATGAGGTATCTAGTTGATCAAAAAGATCATCTATTAGCAGCGGGTGAAATTGTCACTCTTCTTGAAAATGACGGTTCTCGTAATCCACAATTCACACAAGAATCTGGAAAGGAACTTTATATTTCCTGGTACAGGTTAAAACCATATACAGAAAACAAGATGACAGATTTTGAAAATCAAGCCTATCCCAATGAGAAAGTGGGATCACTGTATTATCATAAGGACGATATAATTATATTGACCCAAAATGATGGAACATCTGATCCGTGGTTTTGTAAAGCGGACACTAATGACCGGGGTTGTTATAAGTGGAATACTCTCCGAAGATACACAGGTGAAGTAGATCCTCTCTGGAAGAAAGATTTTTATGACGCTCGTTATCCTAATGAGGTTGTTGGAACAGAATATCTGTTACGCAATCACCCAGATTATAGCGATCAAAAAGTCATTCTATCCACGAATGACGATTTAAGATTTCCTTATTTTAAATTAGAAAATGGGGGAGTGGTAGAGATCCAGTGGAAGTGGATTAGTAATGTAAATGCAGAATTATCACAATCTAGTTCTTTTGAAAACTGTCCCTGTAGAACTCAAATTAATAAAATTAACAGTAACAATAAAAATAACAATAATGGCAAAGCAGTCACAGAACACACAGGAGAACCAGTCGCTCTCCTATTTAAAGCGACTTACACAATCTCCATCGGACCAACTCCAGTCGGAGTTGTTCTTCGAGGTACAGAAAGCAAAGTCACAATGGGAAGTATCTCTTGCTCAAACCCGAGCTGAGTTGGATCGTGCTAGATTTAATCTGAACAAAGCGAAAGCTCGTGCGGATATTGGAGCAGTACTAACCCATGCTCAAGAGATCCAGGGTATGGAGGATGCATTAGTGATTGTTCAGGAAGTGTTCAATGAACTCTTCCCGAACTAAGAAAATTTAATTTTAATGGTTGGATATGATGTAATATCGTAGTCTAATGTGATCGTAGATTTATCTAGTAGATCATGGGCAAGGCAAAGGATAAACCTTGGACACAAATTCCCTGACAAATATTTGTACTGTTTAACCAGTAATGCAGAAATGCAAGCAGCAAAACTATCTTAACAGAGGTCTAAACTGGTAGGGTTAAACTAAATTATGGTGACTTAGCTCAACCCGGTAGAGCACGAGACCGGAAGGTCTTGGGTTGGAGGTTCAATTCCTCTGGTCACCACACCACTTGCATGCGTCCATACTAGGAGTGCAAGAGCTGTTAGATTTATGGAGATCTTGAACAGCAGGTGTAGGTTCTGAAAACCTACCGTAAAAGTACCTAATAAGGAAAAGCTTTTACAATTTTTAATTTGGGGCGTTCTTCCAATGGATAGGAAAGCGGGCTTCTATCCCGTCAATAAAAGTTCGAGCCTTTTACGCCCTTCTAGTAATTATGATAAAAAGCTTCGGGGTCTCTAGAGCTGCCGAAGATCGTACACAAATAATCACATTTGAGATGATCGAACTAATGTAAGATTATTTCCAGATCGTAGTGCTGGTAATTTACTCTTTGAGAACATAAAGGGCGTTTACTAAAGTTGTACGATAACGACTGCCTTTAGATTAAACAGTACTCACAGCTTAACACTGTTATAAAGGAGTAGTTAAATAACGTAAGTGGTAATTTACGGAGCTGTTTAATTTAATTTTTTCAATTTCAAAACAATTTATCATGAAAGTCGGAGTATTCCACTATGAAATTGTAAAGGAGATTCCTTTACGCAGTTTAAATCTGAAACCCTTTAAAAACCATCGAAGGCTAAAAGTGTTTTTCAACAAAGGTTGTAAGTGTGTTAGTTGTGATAAAACCGGGACTAGGTTAATTCTAGGTCGTGGTGGAAATAATTTACACTGGGATGTTTATACCAGTGATCTAATTCCGATTACAGTTGACCATATTATACCCAAGTCTAAGGGTGGAGGAGAAGAACTGGAAAACAAACAACCCATGTGTCATTTTTGCAACTCTACAAAAGGTAATGGTGACAAATTAAATGGTTTATACGGTCATTTTTGCAACTGGCCTAGAAGAAGTAAAGACTCTTTTAATTATAATATTAGTGTTGGAGATGAAATTTATTTCACTTCAAACAGAAAGATGAAATTTTTTGGAGTGTTTCAGAAGACTGTTATTAACCCGTTCACAAAAGAACTCAGTTGTATGGTTGAAGGTAACTTAAAGACAATGCAGCCAAAGAAAAGATGTTTTAAATTATGAACAACATAATACTTGGGGTCTTTTATAACGAAAGGTCGACGTTTAATGCGCTACAGAAAAAACAAATGCAGAAGCGTTTGGCGATTTTGTTAACGACGTTACTTTTCACAATGATTGTATTCTAGACAGAGTTCATTCGGCTCTCATACGATGCAAAACCTGTCATTTTGATGTATCGTCTGTAAAATTTGAATTAGAATTGGATTCTTTTACAAAATATACATTGATGGAACTTCACTTGGTGATTACAACACCCGAGTTCTTGGACAAAACTATATTTTACAAGAATGGTATAGTAATAAAAAAAGAAACAGTGATAAATTGGTTCCTATTTGACAAATATTGGAATCAATTTTTATAAGATAATTCCCAGCTATGGGTTAAATAGTAGGTTGACACTTCCTTAAACTGTCTCTTCCAACGAGGTTATTCTTGTTGTCTTTGTCTATTTAACGGAAGAAATGGACCACGTTTGCTTGTTTGAAGTTAAAAATAAGTAGGACTTTCTTATCCTAAATGAAGACGTGTATTACTACGATACAGTACTAACCTACATACTTAGGTTTAAGGGTAATTCCCATGTATGGCCGGGTTTATAGCTCAGTTGGTTAGAGCACCTGCCTTCAAGCGGGAGGTCACAGGTTCGAGTCCTGTTAAGCCCACTCACAATTTAATTAATTCAAACAATGAGTCAGAATCTAAAATTCAAGTACAATCCAACGTACAACCAGATGGAAGCAACTACACTTGCAAAAGTGATCAGTTTTGCTCCAGACATGAAACAAACAAAGACCGGCAAAAACTTTTATCCAGCTACGGTTGAGATTAATGTTAACGGTACAGTTAGTCAATTCAGTGCCATGTGTCATGAGAAGAACTACAACAAAGGAATCACCATCGGTGAGATGTATGTTGTCAATGTAGTTCGGACAGCAGAACAACCAGATACATTGTTGCTGACATTGTCGGCATTGAAAGCCCTTGGTCAAAGGGCCACAGCAGAAGACTTCGGTTTGGAGTTAACATTTGAAGAAATGATGATTGCTGCTGAAGTAGGAGCAGAGGAAGTGAAGTAAAGAAAACAGAAACCAAATATTAAATTAAGAGAGGAAGCTCTGGTGTATAGATTGCGTGTACTTTGTACAGTAGACAATTAAGCACACTCTTGATTTATTTTAAATTATCATTACAAAAATGTCAAATGCACAGAAAAGATGAATGGAATCAAATTCCACAGAAAGAAAAGGAGAAAATTCTCCAAAGTAATGGTCATTCAGGTTTACATGAACCGAAAGGTTCAGAGATAGATCTAATGCTTAAAAATTTATCTAAAAATGACAACAAAAAGTTTGAAAATAAAACCGGCACCAATCCGGGAGACATCCCCCTCTAAGTTATTTGATGTCGATTTTGAGGTGGCAGGAAGTCCATGTTCTGTCAAAGCTATCGGGGCTTCTGCCACAGAAGTTCTTGAAGAATATTCTAAGATGAAAGGTGTAGAATGGATAGTAGTTACAGAGTCGCCCAAGACTGACACGATTTTAATGTAAAATCATGTAAGTAAAACAATAATAGGGAGTGTGCTGAAATTGGTAAACAGGTTGGTCTTAAACACCAATGTTCCAACGGACTTAGGGGTTCAAGTCCCCTCACTCCCACCATTCTTGGAGGTAGTAAGATTAAACCTCTCTTTTCAAAAAAATAAAAATCATGATTACATTAGAAACATTACCACAAGCAACCGCACAAGAAGTTTTCAATCAGGTGTCGGCTCATTTGCTGAAACAAGATAAAAAATGTGTTGGTGATTACAATACATGTGTGTATAAAAATCTTAAAGATAACACAGCTTGTGCTGCAGGTTGTCTAATCGCTGACTCTGAATACAGGACTGATTTTGAACGTAAGGCTTGGTTTACTCTTGTGGATAGGTGTATGGTGCCGCATGCTCATTGGAAGCTTATTGAAAGTTTACAGCTTGTACACGACGAGTGTCCTGAACATGATTGGGAAAACGAATTGAAAAACATCGCTGAAAAAAATAAATTTGAATTGTGAAATAACTACTGTAATTTCACCCTGAACGATCTTAGTTCCAATCTGGTAGGTTAAGCCAGAGTTTTTTAAATATAAATAATGAAAAAACTGACGACAAAAAGTAAGGTGGTTCTAATGAACCTGTTGGTCGCAACACATCCAGATCCTAAAATGCGGGAATGGCTGTTGAACGGAGATTCTGATTTTAAAATGCAGGAAGAAGAACTTCTTGGGGCAGGACTAATTATTGAATTTGAAGGGAATTTGGTTCCAAGCAAACTTGGGATTGAATACTTTAACAACTCGGGTAACACCGATGTTAAAGACTTGATTCAACAAATTCGGAATGTCGTTCCCAGGAATCCAAGTTTCCAAGTTATGGCTGATAACCTAACAGACACGGCCATAATGGGGGCCATCTACGTGTTATTTGGTCAGATTGGAAAGAGAGGAGAGGGTGAAGACGCTGCATATTGGCAGGGAAAAATCACCGACTTACAAAAAGCACTAAATAAAGCAACCCCAGATATCCTCTGGGACAAACATCAAAAACAACAACAAAACTTTTAAGATGAGACTTACAAATCAACAAATTATAGGGCTAGCAACACATTACTACAATCAAAGTCACGACGAACTAAAAGAAGAACGTGTTCAACAGACAGGAGTTATCAGACGTCGTCTAATAGCTTCTGCAAAAAAGTTCGTCTTTCCAGAAAATTGTACGTCGTTCAACATTGTTGAGGACGGTAAAACTGTCGTCTTTGAAAAAGTAGATGGACAGTTTGTTCCTACTACCTATTCTATAAACTCATTACTTTCTTTAAAGAAGGGACCTTCTTTAGAGGAAATTAAAAATACAATTATAGTGGCAACAATTTCAGCCTCGGATTTAACAGACATTATCCAATCTCTTAAAGATCAACACGGGCTATGAAATGTGCACTATGCTATGTAATAACCGACTCAACTGGACAAAAGCTCCAGTGTTCAGGTCAGTGTAGTAAATAAAATATGAAAAGATACTCAAAGATAACAATTGAGTCTGGCAAGCAAGTCCAGCATTCAACTATTCGAGGGTTAAAACTTGCAATTAAGAATAAAAAAGAAGCAGCAGGTACTTATAAGTGCACCTGTCCTTCTGGAAATATTCATATTTGGGATATCTTACATACTTCTACCCACGAAGGTGTTGGATATGCACCAAGAAAAAAAGCTGCTAGGATTGGCAAAGGAGCGGTGTATAATTACACGGCCAAATGGGTCAAATTAATAACAGCGTAAATTATTAAGGTAAACAAAATGTTTCCGGTTTCAATACTTGAAATATTTTGTTTACCTTTTTCTAAACCTTTTTTGTATGGAAGATGCATTGGACATAAAACATAAAGTTATTTTGTTACATGAATTATTACGTGACTTGTTAGATACTAAACTTAGATCGAAACAGTTTATCGGTAAATATTTTATAGCTCCTCAGTACTATTATGGTAAGATGTATTTAACTATATGGAATAATACTGGAACCGAAGTACATCTCATGATTAGAACATGTACGGAGTTATATTATCCAGGTGATGAGTTGGCACAAGAATTTTTTGCGTACTATTTAACAACAATTGAATATGAATGATATGTCGGACATAAAACGTAAAGTTATGTTGTTAGATGAATTATTAACTGAATTATTACCAGCTAAAGACTTCTGGTCTCCTCAGTTTTATGGGAAATATTTTATAGCACCTCACTATACTGATGGTATGGCGTATTTAACTATATGGAACGATGCTAGAATTAAAACACCATATTTAAGTAGACTGGGCGAAGAGTTATATTACCCAAGAGATGAGCTTGTACAAGAGTTTTTTGAATATTATTCAACACTAGTTGAAAATGATGAAACATAGTATAGTGAAACATAGTGACGATTTTATAGTTAGGGTAAGGACTCTATCAATGTTGCTAGAACCTTATGCATATCAAGCTTTTGGTAAATACAGTATTATTCCATATTGGAGATGGATAGATAACAATAACATCGAATGTATTTATGAAATTACTTGGAAAGATGATCCAAATTTTCAAGCAAATACAGGTTACATATCCTTGCCACCCCAGAAGATCATTACAGAAGTATTAGACAAAATAAGAGAATGTATAACTCAGGACAATTTATAACACTAAATCCCAAACATATTAAGTACGAGTTACTTGAGTGTTTGGGTGAATATAGAAAGCCTTCAACAGGCTTACGAGTATTTCCAGTTCCAAAAGCGCAGATCACTCCCGATGGGAGAGATCATGCTATTTACGAAATTTGGGAGGCACTAAATTTATCTACTGGTACAGTAGATAAAATCAAGCTTCCCATTTATGTCTTCAAAGAAGTTGGAGACAATTATTTGGAACAAGATAGAGTTAGAATTATCGATGATACTAATGAGGTATCTAGTTTGTTGGACGAACTTAGTTGTTGGAATACAAAATCCAGATCGTTGAAAAATTTTCATCTTGACATTATTAATAATCGCCATTATGATGAAATTGATCGTCTAAGAGAGTTGGATAATGATGAAAGTTTGTCGGATAAGTTTAAAGTCGGAATCAGATACAAACTGATTCAGAAAGAAAACCCAAATCCTCTGACGAAAAGATTATTCAAAGAATGGGGTGAGTTAAACCCTGATTTATTAACAAAACTGAAACAGTATGTATATAAGGAAAATACTAATGTCAATAATTAGTTTTTGTTTGGGATATTTTTGTATGAAGGGCTTTGTTGATACTATATCAACCAATGTTTCAAGTGAGATATCAACCGTTATAACAAAACAAGTAAGCTATACTCTAAACAAAGATTCAGTTGACCAATACCCGTTAGCAGAAGTTATGTCTGCTGTTGCCTATCACGAATGCTTCAATCTATCTAAATTAGAAAGATGGCTGGTAATGGAGGCGTTCCATAATAGACTAGTACATAACTTCAATAGAAACGGTGCATCAGTTAAAGAACAATTGTTAGCACCAAAACAATTTACTGGACTATGGAAATATAGTCCACAACAATTCAAATATGATAGCAATGATTCTCTTAGTGTTCAAAATAGACAAATGGCAGAACTCATTATTGATGGTTCTAGATTTTCTACAGACACAATTTATTACTGGGCAGGCATTTGTGATGCTACAACTGCTCATGGCAAATGGGTAAAAAAGAAATGCTTGAAACTCCCAACACACATAAAACATATATTTAGATGACATATAGTTCGGTGATTAAATATGAAATACTTTACGCCCGTTTTTTTACACAGGTTAGAAAAACAAAGGACTACAAAAGTCTTTATAAAATTTATCGCAATCACGTATTGTCTGCGATGAAATTGTTATACACGTCTCCAATATTTACAACTAGTTTAGGATTAAAAGCTGAGGTTTGGTGGGATAGTGATGAAGATAGAACACCAAGCGTATTTTCAACAACATTTAGTAGTCATACTAAAGATGAAGAGATAAAAAAATATATTGACAATAGATGTTTAAGTACAATGCACTCGAACAATCTTTTTACTTGGGATTGGAACAATAAAATATTTAAGGTGAAAGATCAATCTTATTTAGTCAAGCTGACATCTAAGAACGAGCTAAAATCTTCTAGACTTTTTAAAGGATGATTTGGATAATCTTATACTGGATACCTTTGGTAATCCTTAATATAATTTTTTTGTATCTATTCTTTACTGGTTTTGTGAAAGAGGTACACGATAGAATTAGTCAAAAAGTTCGCGATAAGGACGAACTTAAAGGACACATCTTATTTATTAATACGCTAATGTTTTGTCTGGTTATTGGAACAATTGTTCCAATAGTAAATTTAATAATACTTTTAAAATTAATGACATGATAAATTTAATCTTAACAGTAGCACTAGCTTGCTTCTTGATGGGGATTGCAATAAATACAGTTGCAGTTCTTACTGACCTGTGTGACGGTTATTATAAAACAAAAAAAGAGTTTTTAAGTAAACTCAATCCGTTCTGGCCAATTATGAACGTAGTCAGTAGTTACAAACATCTAAAATGAGCAAATTAGGAATTTATAAGTTCAACTCAGATCGTGGTCGTCACGGTAATATTTCAGGCGTCTTTATTGAAGAAGCTCATTATGTTGAATATTTGTTGAAAAGTAACATTCAAGTTTACTTCGGAGAGGTGCTTGGTAAACATAGTAATATCTATGGCCCTATCCGCGAAGGAGAAATTACTTTATCTAGTGATGATCCAGAAGCAATTAAAGTCGTTCGAGAACTAGATCTCTCAAGTGGTATCAATCCTTTTTATTGTAACGTAGTAAATTTTGATTATGAGGAAGCTGGGATTGATAAGATTGATGAGGATGATATGACTGTTTACGAGTTAATCACGTTACTGTTAGAACGTGAATAAGTTACAACACTTACTGTGTCGAATCTACGAAGTGGAAGAAGTTAATTTTTACGATCCCGAATTAGGTATTTCTACTGCAATTGAGCAGGAGTTACATCACACTGTTGATCCAGTGAAACTATTCAAGGCAATAGAAGAATACGCAGAATATTACGCTAAGAAGTGTTTAAAAGTCGCGGATGGGGAATTTGAATGGGACCATGATATAGAAGAATTCACTGGGGATTCACAACCATCAGATATTCAACTTCCAGAACATGAATAACATAAACCACAACAAAATTTTCAGAAAATGAGCAACAAAGCAACATTACAAGAAATAATTGACTGGTATATTCCATCAATCACACAAGGTAGTTGGCATACTGATATGATGAAAGAATACGCAGAACTTTATGCGCGGAAATGTCTTATGATTGCTTCAAAAGAAGCAGCATTAGATGTTGAATGGAATGGGGAGGTAGAATCTGATCGCTGTGAATATACTCCTGTAATTGATATATATTCAATCATAAATATAACGTTACCGAACCATGAATAAGATATTATTTTTGGACATTGATGGAGTTCTTAACAGCTCAGACTGGTATTCCTCAGACGACGCTCAAGAACTTCGTCATATTAAATCTGATAATGAAGATAGAAAGAATTATAAATTTCATTTTGATCCCAGGAAAGTAGATTTACTTTCTCAGATTATAGATTCGACAGATTGTCAGATAGTAATATCTTCCTCTTGGAGAAAAAATAGAACCGTTGAAAAACTCCAAGAGATATTTAAGATTGTCGGGTTTAGTTATCCAGAAAAAATCGTCGGCTCTACCGATGTTTTTTATTCTTGGTTAAAAGAAGGAGTTCATTGTTCCTCTATAAGAGGTTTAGAAATCAGAGTTTGGTTGGAAAAAAATAGAGAATTTGTAAATCCTCTGTATGCCAAAACATACAGATATTGTATTTTAGATGATAATTCAGATATGTTACTGGATCAACAAAACAATTTTGTTAAGTGTACCAATCAAGAAGGATTGACACTAGAGTTAGCAAACAGAGTTATTCAAATACTAAATAAATGATGACAATTAGAGATTGTATAGAAATGCTCTTAATTCTGGAACAGAATCAACCAGACGCAAAGGTATATATTGCAGAAAATGGTATAAGTCAAGGTGCTATTGTACCTTATATTAGAGATGTAATAATACAAGATTTTCATTATGAGACGGATTTACAAAACAAACCGGTCTTTACAGCTCCTGGAATAGAGGAGGGTGTAATAATTGGTCAATATCCAATATATGAAATTAATCACGATCCGCAAAAGACCTAAAACCGAATTCTTGTTTCACAACTTGCGTTGGTTTAAAGGCTTCACCCCCGAAGAAATTAAATTCATTTCCCAAAGAGATGAGCTACCTTGTGTATGTTACTTAGGATGTAATCCTATAACTAACACTTTATTTTGGCACGAAAAAAATAAAAACCATGCTTAAAAAATACATAATTACTTGGAGAATTGGTAGAAAAAAGAACGATCCTGAAAAATGTGTTCTACCAACAATTACATTCGTTAATACCAATCACTCTTCTCTTGAAGCACTTAGACAACCGGGATTTGTATTAGCTATAGGTTGGTGGGATTGGTCAATAAAATGCTTCTTACTATATGCTTAAACTAGA